>JAEEGG010001657.1_pt1 | contig 59325 bp, 48 predicted proteins | sample 9134161 | NCBI WGS metagenome assembly JAEEGG01 (sample SAMN16246543, study PRJNA631951) | gut metagenome | biome: gut microbiome; feature: rumen; material: CR-attached | host: Bos | place: Iran: Karaj | collected 2018-10
TGCCGGCATCATGAAGATGATGAGCAGCACCGTTACTGTTGCCTTGAGCAGTGCCGCCAGTGGGTTGGCTATTACCTTGGCGGTATTGACCGCCAAATATTTCATCGTATTCAGGGTTTTCATAATTGAAGAGTTTGTCTTTGTTAATAAATAGAATGTCGTCGAACATGGGGCAGAAGCTCACGCGGCTTGCGTCCTTGCAGCTCTGGTCGGCTTCCACGCCCAGTTTGTTGGCCAGCCACTCTTGGTTGTCGGCCAGGTTGCCACGCTCGGCATCGGCCACCGCCACCAGGCGCAGGCCTTGGCCCGAGGGGGTGATGTGAACAAGGAGCACACCCAGTGCTTCAGCCCACAGGCTGATGGCCTCACCATTTTGATGGAAGTGGCCGTCTTCGAGCAGGTGGTCGAGGTAAGGTTTCCACCAGCTGTTGAACAGCTCTTCGGGCTGTTCCACATGGTCGATGTCGAGCATGAAGAGGCCGTTAAGGCGTGCTGCCGCCTGCTTGCGCCAGCGGCCGGGCGAGCCCTTGCCGCCACGGCTGATGGTCTCGTCGAAGCCGCTGCACTGCCATATGATCATGGGCAGCTGGCGCTTCAGGCGGGCTATCTCTGCCTTGTGGTCGGTGGTGGTGTCGGCCTTCAGCTGGCGCACCATTCGGATGATGGCCAGCGTGTGGTCATCGATGATGAGCTGAGAGAACATCTGTGATGTCAGCTCTTCGGTTGGCTTAAATAGGGTTGGTTGATAGCAAAGCATGTGGAGATTTTTTGCATTTTACGTATTAGTTGGTTCTGATGGTCGTAAGAGGCGGTGAGGTCGATGTCGAAGATAACCTGCACACGGCGCTCTTTCTCGTTGAGCACCACGCGACAGTCTTTCTCGTCAAGGAGCACACGCCCGTTGAGTTTGGGCTTCGCCTTCGTCTTCATGCCCTTGGTGAGCTGCTGCAATTGCTTCTGCATGTCGGCGGCAGGGTCGGCACTGTCGGCAGGCACGGTGATGTGCGCCACCATCTTCGGCTTCTTCTCGCCCGTTGTCTTGTAGAGCTTGCTGTCCTTGGTGCTGCTCACTTCCTTCTGTGAGCTCACGCCCGTGCTGCGCTGTGCACGGAACTCACAGTCCTGTTGGTCGTTGAGCACGGTGAGCACCCCCCGCAGGCGCAGGGGGTAGACGGTGGACTCAGTCGAAGGCGCCGAAGGGTCGCACGGTGGTATCGGGGGCACTGTCGGGTCGCTCGGCGGTGTGGGCTGTGTCTCCGTCGCCGTCGGGCTCGACTTCTTCAATTCTGATGCTGATTCTAAGGTCTTCGGTTCCATAACAACTTGCATTAATATGGTCAATAATATCTGAAAATATGGTAGTGGCAAAGTCACTGTCAGTTACTGCGTTCAGTATAAAACTCATGGCTCATTCTCTGTATTAATGTCAATAGTATATCCATCTACGCTCAGCTCGTCGAAGCTGCGAGAGTTGGCAATGGTGGCGAGTACGGCTGCAGCATCCTCGATGCTCAGCGTGGCGGTGATGCGCATTTTTCTCTGTTTCATAGCACTGCAATGCGGTTGAGGTAAATACGTGTGCCGTGGCGCTGCTCGCCGCGCTCGGTGGTGTAGTTGTCGGAGCGCATGCTCAGGTCGGCCTTGTAGTAGTAGGATGTGTCGAGCTTGCCTTGCTTCACGGCTTGCTCGCCCGTCATCTCGGCGAAGAGGGTGTCGGCGCCAGAGGCCAGTACAAAGCCCATGGCGGTGAACTGCTGCTTCTGACCGTTGCGGTCAGTGTACTCGCGGGTCTGCAGCGGATGCTGCTCTAAAATTCTTGTTATGACTTCCATAATAATTGTCTTTAGAATTGATGAATGATTAATATATACATATAGGAGCTCCTTTGCCGGTCGGATGGTGGCTTGAGACCACTGTGACCGACGCTGCAAAGGTAGACATAAAAAAAACGTTCCGCAATAGTTGGAACGTTTTGGGAATGATTTGGGAACGATTTGGGAACGATTTGGGAAAAGCCTTATTTGGGTGGAGCCATTTTCGCGCTTTTTTCGCGTGCAAGAGCACCTGCGAGGGCCAGCGCCACCTCCCTACAGCAGGCATACTCCTCTCGGTCATCGGTACTCACCCGCACGCTGTCCATCTGTCGCGGGTCGTAGTTCATGAACGTCAGGGTGCACACCTTACGTATGTTTTCATAGTCGCACGCCACCGCCAGCTCATCGGCTCCCGGCAGCTGCTTCACCCGTTCACAGAAACGGTTGGTGTCTACGGGGAAGTTGGCATCCCACCGCAGCCACCAGTACGCCCCCGCCCATTTATGCTTGGCGTCGATGGGCATGCCCTCACCCACCACAGCCATGAGGGCGCGCGCCACCTGAGCGTCGGTGTAGGTGGCAGTCTGCTGCGCCGTGCCGCCTATGTGCTGTGTCAGGGTGCCGTTGTTTATTACCATGTTTTGGATGACTGCCCCCTGAAAGTTGTTCACCATGCGCGGTGCCTGCTGCCCGCTGCTGTTGTTCTCGTTGTTGTGCTCCATAATCGAAAAAAAGTTGTTACTATTGCCCGTTTATTGTGAGCGAGTCAATGTTTCCTGAAAAGTTATTCTCTATGTTGATGTTCACCATTATGGGGAGGTGGTGCTGCCTGTCAATGCCATTCAGTACGCCCGTGAGCAGTACACGCGTGTTCGAAGGGTAGTTGGCATAGACATTCTCTAATTGCAGGAAGTGCTGCCAGTAGCAACAATGGCGGTAGTTCTGCTCCATGTTGGCCAGCAGGTGCTCTATCTTACGCGATTTGGTGTTTTTCAGCCGCATTACGTTGTAGGCCATCGACATGACAAGCTCCACGGCATAGTGCCACCCCATGTCCTGCTCCACCTGCCGGGCGTATTCCTGCAAGCGGGCTTCCGGCCTTCTGTCTTTATAAAAACTGGTGCACAGCATGTGCACCTCGTCCAAGAGCTGCTCGCCCCTGATGCTGATGTGTCGTGGGCTGTCCTTCACTTTCTGGAACAGCCCCAAGAGCGCTTCGGCCACTGAGTCGTTGATGAGCCGCTCTTTCTGTCGTTTCATGTTATGTTGGTACATTATTAAAGAATAGCAAATGATTGTCAACAGAAAGGAGCGCAGGCACCGCATAGTAACAACACGACCTCTTGAACCGCTAAGTATATACGAGAATGTTGAAACCGCCAATGCCCACGTCTCCATGACGTGAGCAGGCAGACATTCCTCTCTCGATAATACTTTATGAATTAGCGGTTCTTTGAGGTCTACGAGAAAAGCTGTCTAAGCTCGAATTTTTATTTATGCTGGCAAAGGTAGCAATAAAGTTTTATTCCTCCAAATTATTTGCCGTTGAATTTCAGACTTCCTAATTGCTGCATGATGTCACGTTCTAATTGGTGGCTCTCGCTGAACATCTGCTCCAGCCGCTGCTGGTGCTGCTGCATGCGGCTGTTGAACTCCTCTTCAGTGATGTCTACGTACTCTATCTTGATGTCGAAGTACTGACCGGCACTCAGCGAATATTTCTTCTGCTTGATGTCGTCGAAGGTCACCAGCTTTGAGAAATCGTCGACTTCCTGCTTCGCCTTGAACGTGCTCACGATCTGCTCTATCTCGAAGTCGCGCAGCTGTGTCTTCTGGTTGCCGTCTATCTTGATCTTCTCGCCCAGCTTTGAGGCATCGATGAGTATGGCCTCGCCGCTTTGGTTGCCCTTGTCAATGAACACCACGCTGACGTTCGTGCCCGTATTGGCAAAGATGTTGCTAGGCATGCTCACCACGCCGCGCAGCCACCCCTTGTCGATGATGCGCTGCTTTATTTTCTGCGCTATGCCCGAGCTTGCCGTGAGAAATCCCGTGGGCACTACCACGGCAGCCTTGCCCGTAGGCTTCAATATGTAGAGTATGTGCTGCAGGAAGCAGAGGTAAATGGCCATCGAGTCCTTCTTGTTCTTAGGCACATTGGGCACACCTGCAAAGAATCGGGCAGTGTTCAGGAAGGCAGCGTTGGTCACCGTCTCGCTGAAGTCCACGTTGAAAGGTGGATTGCTCACCACATAGTCGAACATCTCTTTCATCTCGCCGTCCTTCAGGTGGCCCCAGTTCGTCAGCGAGTCACCCTGAATGACGTTGGGCAGCGAGTGCACCAGGTTGTTCAAGATGAGGTTCAGGCGCAGCATCGTGGTCGACTTCTGACTCTGGTCTTGCGTGTAGATGGTGCAGCGGTCGGTGCCTACCTGATGCGCCAGTGCTATGACCAGCGTGCCCGTGCCTGCCGTGGGGTCGCAGCCCGTCACGCTCTTCAGCTCCTCGTCATCGTCCACCAGCAGGCGTGCCATGATGGTGGCCACGGCGTGGGGTGTGTAGTATTCGGCATACTTGCCGCCGCCATTCTTGTTATAGTCGCTGATGAGATATTCGAAGATGGTGGAGAAGAAGTCATAGCTCTGCCCGAACACCTCTTCGAAGTTGAACGTGATGAGGTTGTTCACCAGTGCCCGTGCAAAGTCGTTGCGGTGGTCAACGTCGGCTACATGCACGGTGATGGCATCAAACAGTGCCACGTTGCTCTGCCCTGAGGTCTTCACGCTGTAGCGGTCGGCATTCTGCTGACCCAGCTGCACCATCGTCGAGTCGAAGAGGATGGCAAAGCTGTCGTCGTTCATCCTGTTGTAGAGTGTCGCCAGCAGGTGTTCGGGTCGCATGCGCGGAGCATTGGGCACAAAGTCCTGCAAATCCTCGCGCTCGTCGTCGCTCAGCTGGCAGAAGGCATCTTCCCAATGGTCGGCCTCGCAGAGCTGCTGCTGGTAGTCGGTCTCCGCCTTCTTGATTTCATACCCAAACTTATCGTTCAGGAACTTATACAGAAACACCTGCACGATGATTTTATACTCCGAGCTGTCGCCCGACAGGCCATAGGCGGCGCAGGTGGCACGAAGTGCATCAATCAGCGCCTCAGTCTTTTCGGTTATTTGTTTGGTATCCATTAATATTCTCTAATACAGAAATCTTGCGTATATAAAGGTATCATTTGCTCACTAAAACAACAGGATACTTATAATTAGTAGTAAAATTCACAATACTTGCACCATATACTAATCGTTTGTTGAAACTAATATCTTTTTCTCTCAACCAAAAAACATAATTATTTTTAGAGAATCTATTACCTTGGTATTCAGAAAAGCCTCTTGGCAAAAACAAACGGGTGCTATTAATCTTGCTGATAAAGGAAGTGCCATTACAACCTTCATGATTTTCATATAATTGATGGGTATTCTCTAAAAGTTCTTGGTATTGTTCCTTTGTCGGAAGAGTGAATACGTTAGCTTCAGACAAAGAAAATGCCTCTATTGAACCATCTGTATTAGTTAGATAGCTTGATGCCCATTTTGTTCCACTTGGCAGGCCTAAATCTCTATAAACTAATTCTTTGTATTTAACGGGTGACTGTGGCCTTTCACGATTTGCATAGCCATCGTCAAAACCATCTTTGTATCCTGCTGCGTAAGCTTCTTCAATGGCTTCATTCAATGCATTCAGCACTTTACCTTCTGCATACTCTTTTGCTTTTTCTTTAATATCCATAATTAGTTTGATTTATTAGTTATTCTATTGTTACTTGTCCGTTCATCAGCATCGGGAGAAGAGAGTCGCGGAGGTGGGTGAGGTGATTGCTTTCATTAATATTTTCATCTATTATATGCCTTAATGGCCAAAAAAAATTAGAATATACTACCTGTAAAGCTATTGGTGGAATAATTATCGGATAATTATTAACACCATCAATATTAAGATGAAGAACCAAAGAGCCTGTTGCATATCTTTTTATATATGTATGAAATCTTTTGTTCTTCATTGCAAAATACAAATAGGATTTTCTAATTGTCTTAGGTGTTATTCTTGCTAGATCGGATGAAAAAACATATGAATCGTATTCTTTATTTACTATTATTGGTGAGCCGATAATATCTGCGTCTCTAGTCATGTCTGTACAAGCAAAAAGCAAATCACCTTGTTTGACTAAAAGATTTTGATTATAATCTCCACTGTAAAATTTTAGTTCTCCTATCCTATAATTTCCTTGTTTACTAAAGCATGCCAAATTAATCATTGGAATGCCCTCAGGATTGACTATACTAGCCGAAGTATACGACATACCCCTTTCAATAGGATATATACAATCAGATATGGTCTTCACTTCCCACCCTTCAGGAATCTCCCTTTTGAGTTTTTCGTTATAGACCATTTTGCCGCCTGAGGATTTGTAGGGCTTGCCGTTTTCATCGGGGAAGTCGAACTGAACAAACCAATAGTCATACAGCTGCTTCGCCATTGCCTCCAGCTCGGCATTCATGCGGGTGTTGAGGGAAATCTTTTGGTCTATATTAAATAATATTTCCCCTATTTTGTTTTGGATTTCTATAGATGGTAAGGATACATTAATCTGATAATAACTATCAAAAGTCATACTAGGTAAGGCTGTTCCTGAATCGAGACCTTTCAAATTTAAGATACTTAGATAACAATATAAAAAATAAGGGTTAGCCAAAGATGTATTTACCTCTGAATAATATGTTGTATCTACACACCAAAAAGGTTTATCACAATACTGAATGTTATCAAGTGTTCCTTTTCTTGGTAGTAAAATAGATGGTTTATTATATAGGTAAGAATCTACATATCTCAATATACCGCCACTTCCATAAACAGGATATTTACCTTCTCCTAGCTGCTTATGGTCTCTTCCATTTCTAATTGTTAGTAAATCCTTAACTTTGTATTCTTTCATCTTTACTTTATCACATTAAACTCCCTCAAATATTCCCCTGCCAGCACACCTGCCACATAGCGGCGGTCATCGGGCTTGGCTCTTAACTCAATCTCATGCAGGCAGCGGGCAACGGCACCAATGACCTGGGCATTGAAGTCCGGCTCATTGAATATCAGCTCGCGGCGGTTGGACACCAACAGGTCGATGGCATCCTTGATGCGGTTCAAGGCTTCGCATTGCTCCACCTCTTTAGCAGAGAGCACCGTTGCGCCAAACTTCTGCTCATGGCGGCGTATCATCTTGTGAGCACGCACATACTTGCTGTCGCCTCGATATTTCTTCTGGAGGTTGGCATTGGCACGGTTGATGCGGCGTATGCGCTCCATGCACATATCCATAAACCCTAGCTCCTCTTTGACATCGGCCATGCTGCCCACCTCAAACTTCTTCTTGGCGAAGTGTTCCTGAATGATGCGTGTCAGCGAGATGTATTCCTCATCATCCTTGTCTATGCACTCCAGCATTTCGCTGCTCAGCTGCACCCGCTTTGTCTTCAGCTGGTCGCGCACGTCGCTGCCAATCTCCATCTCGTTCTCTCCCATCTTGCGGAAACGGAAGTCGATGGTGGCCAGTGCCTCATTAATCATGCCGCTGACCTCGGCCTCGTGGCTGAACACATTCTTCAGGTTTACATTGTCGATGCGGGCATTAACAGCCTTCAGCAGGTTTTGCAAGTCGCTGGGCTGCATGCTCTGTGCCATCGTCTTCAGATGCTCATCGCCCATCGTGCGCACCTCATTCCATACTGCCTTGGCTGCCTCCAGCTTACGGCGTATCTGCAGCAGCTTGTCGCGGTCGTCAACTTCCTCCAGCTCCTGCGCGAAGATCTCGGCATTATTGGCGGTATAGTCGAAAAGCACCTCCTGCGCCTCCTGCATCTTCTCTTTGAGCTCGCTCTCGCTGACGAGCACCGTGTTGACCACCGACTGCTCGCCTTGCTCGGGTGTGCTAAACTGGTTCAGCTCCCGGGCATAGGCATCGTTGATGTCGTTGAAGTTCTGCTGTATGTCGGCAAAGTCCACCACATAGCCATACTGCATCTGCTTATAGGGGCGGTTCACACGGGTGAGTGCCTGCAGCAGGTTGTGGTCTTTCAGCTTGCGACCCAGGTAAAGGCGCTTCAGCCTGTGGGCATCGAAGCCCGTGAGGAGCATGGCATTGACGATGAGCACATCAGGATGGCCGTGCTTCTTAAAGTCCTCGTATATGCCCTTGCGTGTCTCTTTGTCGTAATAGTCGTGCAGAATCAGCTCTGCCGTCACGCCGCTGCCCCGCTCCTGCCACTGGCGGAACATCTCGCGAGCCTGAGCATTGGTCTCGCATACAATCATGCCTGCCAGCGTGGGGTCGCCCTGCTGTATGCGCCAACGCTTGAAGTCGTCGATGATATAGTCGAGCAAGGCACCCACATAACGCTCGTTTTCAAGAATCCGCTCTTTCTTTACATCCTCTTTCTTCACGCGGATGGTCTCCTCCAGATGATTCCACACCTCCTGCAGGCGCAGGCGATAGGAGGTCTCAATGTCCTCGCGCAGTATCTTCTTCGTGAAGCCATCCTCTATTGAGCGGTTGTAATAGTAGGTGCTGATGTAGTCGCCAAACACGTCGCGGCTCTTGCGCTCATCGCCGATGAGGGGTGTGCCTGTCAGCGCCAGCCTGATGGCCTTGGGGTCGCTCTCGAAGAGGCGCGCCAGGAATGAGCCGCGGGGGTTGTAGTCGCGGTGGGCCTCGTCGAGGAAGAAGATGCGCTGTATATTCACGGCATACTGCTGAAGGTTCACCCGGCCGTCGCTGTCCTTCAGCTTCTGTATGTTCACAACGATGATTTCCTGCTGACCTGTGTTGCCCTGCTGCGCCGTGGTGGTCTCGAAGGTGGCCATCAGCTCGTCGCGTGTCTCGACGTTAATCACCTTCAGCCCACGGTTCGAGAATTCGCCTGTGGCCTGCTCCATGAGGTCAAGACGGTCGACGAAGAAATAAAACTTGGGCACGATGTCGAGCCGCTTGTAATAGTCGGTCAGCACACGGGTAGCGAAATAGCTGAGTGCCGTCTTGCCTGAGCCTTGGGTGTGCCAGATGATGCCACTCTGTACGCCTTCCGACAGCCGCTGCCTGATGGCCTGCGTGCCGAAGAGCTGCGGGTAGCGCATGACATGCTTCTGCAGCACATGGCGTTTGGTGTCGGTGTCGATATAGTCGAGGTAGACAAAGCCAAAGCGGAGCAGGTAGAGCAGGCGTTCGCGGCAGCAGAGTGAGGTAAGGATGCTGTTGGTGGGTGTGTCGAAGGCTTTGTTGGTATGGTATTCGGGCAAAGAGGTGATGGTGGGGTAGTTGGTGTCCTTCAGGATAAAGTTTTCCACCTCTTCCTTGAGCGGAAAGTAGGGATAACAGCGTATGAAGTCATTGCTCTCTTCGCGGAAGACGTTGAACACCATCTGCTTCTCGGCTCGGCATCCATAGAAAGCACCCTGTACGGGCACCTGCGTAGTGAAGTCATAGGGCTTGTTGTCGCTGAAGATCATCAACTGCGTGAGGTTGAGGAAGCGGCGGAACTTGGTATTGGGCAAGCGTGTGTCGTTCATGCGATGGTACTCTTGGAGCATGCCACCGTGATTATTGGGCTTCTTCACCTCGATGAAAACCAAGGGCAAACCATTGATGAGCAGTGTAATGTCGGGGCGGAAGCTATCGCCGCCGTTTGTGCAGGGCAACTCAGTGACGCACTCCCACACGTTGTTTTTCGGCTCGTCGTAGTCTATCACCTTGTATGTCTTGTTGCTGAGCACCTTCTCATAGAACTCTCGCCCCAAGTCTTCGTTGCCCAGCATGATGCGCAGTTTGCCCAAGAACAGCTGTATCTCATCGTCGGTAATTCCGCTGTTGAACGCATGCAGCTTTTCGGCAAACGTCTTGGTGTCGATGTTGGTCTCAAGGTCAAGCTGCAGGCTGTGCACAGGGCGATAGGTATAGCCTATGCGCGTAAGGTGCATCAATGCGGGTAGCTTCACCCTGGTATTTTCGTTGAATGGATTCATTGGGGGGATTATTCTTTCCACCATTCTGATGGATATTGTTTTTGTTCACTATCTACCCAAGCTATAGTGCCTTGATAGCTTGTGCCGGCACAGAATGAGGCGGCGCCAGAGGGTGAACTGACTAATTCAGACAGGTCGATGTCTTGTAGCAAGATATATAGTTCGCCGTCTTTCTGGGCGAGTTTCTTGTTGGCTATGACCTGCTTTCTGAATTCTGCCAGACCCTTGGGGCAAGTATTGAAGGTCACGCCATTAATGGTACTTCCACTTGCTATCACATAGCGTTTGCTCTCACGATAGAAATGAAGACAAGCAAGCAAGCCTAACTTGGGCATACTCATCTTGAACTCCATGAATTGCTCTGCCTCTGGCATCTTTTCAGGTTGATCAAACACCTTGCAACCATAAAAGCGTGTAAGGAACTGAATATCTTCAAAGAAAAGTTCCATCTCATTCTGCTTGTCAGCAGAGAGGTGCGGCTCGTTGATATCTTTTGAATTTTCAATGACATAATTGTTGGCATCCTTTGCCGCTTTCAACCCAAGATACTCAAGATAAAGCGCTTCGCTGGGGAATATCTCGTTAGACTTTGAGACAAACACAAGGGCTGTGTCCCAAAAGTCTTTTTTCTGCTTATGGTCGTTTACACGATTTGTGAAATCATAGGTCTGGCCTATATAGGCCATTGGTTTCATGTTTGCGTCACGGCCGAGCAGAATATAGAAGCCATACTGCTGCAAGTGGGGCTGTTTCCTTGCCACCTCTGCCACTTTATCACGTGGAAGCACAAAGCACTCGCATGACTTGGTACTGCCCATGTCGATGATACGAGCACCTTCTAGCGTCTTGTCTAGCAACTTGGTATAAACGGTTAGTATTGCCATATCTCTCTAACTATCTATTATGAGGGTAAGAATAAATATAGTCTTAGGGTAAGAGGACGCGCAACTCACGCTGCCCGCTGTGCGTTTCCTATGGGTACAGAGTCATTGGTGTTGATGATGACGGTGTCGCCCTGCTGCTGTATGCGCTGCGGGGTGGTGATGGTGCTATCGGCGGGTGTGGTCGTGGTGCCGCTGACGGGTGTGGCGGCGGTGGTGGTGCTGCCCAGTGTGGCGGCAAGGAGTGCGGCGGCGAAGATGCCGGCCATGAAATAATGCTTTTTCATATTTTTCTTATTAATCATTTGCTGTTAGAAGTGATACACTAAGAGTGTGTCCCACTCCGTGTTGAAGTGGAGCGTGATGCCCAGCTGGCAGCTGTCGCTAGGTGTGATGCTGTCGGTGCGGGTGGTTGGCTCTTCGTAGCCATCGAGGGGGTCAACAAGTGGATGCTCACATCCGCTGAGTGCGGGTGCAAGGAATAGCCAGAGTGCAAAAAGAAGATAAAGAAAACTTAGGCGGCAGGATTTACCCCCCCCCCTAAAACGTTATAAATCAATAAGTTATGAAAATGTGATGTTTTCATACTACGTTGTGTTACTGGTTTATAGACTGCAAAGGTACGAAGAAAAGCGTAGAAAGCGAAATTTTCTGCGCTTTTTTTCTTGCACACTCTCCCTGCATGTGTGCAATGCTAGGTGTAGCAGGGGTGTCTAAGCAGAGTTTTTCTTTACAAATCTCTCAAAACCCCCATAAACACTGCAGAAGAACAAAACGAACAAAAGAACAAAACTTTTTACCTATTTTCATAAAATAAAATAGATACATATTTAATATATAATAATTAATAATGTACGTGTAGAGGAGGTTTTTTGTTTTGTCACTTTTGTCACTTTTGTTCACGTTGATAATCAGCGAGTTAGCTCTCCCTCCCCTGAAATACACCCTTAGACACCTGCTTCTAAGCAGAGTTTTTCTTTACAAAATCTCTCAAAACCCCCGTAAAACCCCTTGTTTTGCACGTTTTGCATTGCAATTTCCGCTTTTTCACATAATGAGGCGTGGTGCCAGTGGTGCAAGCACCAAACACTCACGCGCACGTAATAACGTGCGCGTGAGAGAGAGAAACCTGAAAAGGCTACTTGTAGAGCTTCATGATCTGTTCGACCACGGGCTTGGCTTTGTACTGGCGGTCGAAGAGCAGAGGATAGTTGGTGCGCCCCTTGATGGGCCAGCCGTTGAGCCAGGAGCCGCCGTCGCTGACGCCCCAGAGGGTGATGCGGCTTATTTGGTGGCGGTGCTTGTAGTAGAGACTGAAGAGGGCCATCCAGCGGTCGTCAATCTCCTTCTGCTTGGCAGCAGGCAGTCCGGCTGCATAGGGGTTGTACTTCTGCTGCAGTTCGAAGTTCTGGCTGATGTCGGCACCGCCGAAGCCCTGCGGGTTGGGCAGCACGTTCATGTCGAGCTCGGTCATCATTACCTTTACGCCACAGGCGGCAAAGGCATCGATGCTCTTCTCATACTCGGTGAGGTTGGGATAGTCCAAGCCGTTGTGGCTCTGCATGCCCACACCGTCGATGCGCAGCCCTTTTGCCTTCAGGCTCTTCACCAGCCGGCATACGGCCTCGCGCTTCTTCTCGCCAGCCATGGAGTAATCGTTGTAGTAGAGCTCGGCATCGGGGTCGGCCTCGTGGGCGGTGCGGAACGCTATCTCTATAAACTCCTCACCAAGGAGATTATAGTAGGGCGACTTACGGAAGGAGCCGTCGTCCTCTATGGCTTCGTTCACCACGTCCCAGCCGTGCACCTGCCCTTTGTAATGGCCCACCACGGTCTTGATGTGCTTGATGAGCCGCTCGCGCAACACTTCCTTCGATGCGGGGCTGGCGGTATAGCCGTTGGTAAACCACCAGTCGGGGGCCTGTGAGTGCCACACCAGACAGTGACCGATGACCTTCACTCCATGCTGCTGGCAGTAGCTCACGAACTTGTCGGCCACGCGGAAGTCGAAGATTCCCTCGGCTGGTGCCAGCGTCTCAGGCTTCATGCAGTTCTCGGCAGTGGCGCAGTTGAAGTGTCGGTCGAGCACGGCATCGGCCTCGGGCACCTGGCCGTCGCTCTGCCACTGGTTGATGGCTGCGCCTATGAGGCAGTACTTGCCCACGGCGTCCTTCAGGCCCTGTGCCTCTGCGGGGCTAAATGATAAATGACAAATGACAAATGATAAGCTCATCACCATCGTCCATCTATGTTTAGCCATTGTTTTCATTCTGTATTTCATTTGTCATTTATCATTTGCGTTTTATTGCCGGTAAAGACCGCTATTTGCTGCGCTCTTCAATTTCTTTGTTGATGGCATCTATCTTCTCGTCGGTAAGCTCATACTTCGAGATGATGAAGATGGCAAGGCCGAGCAGGATGGCGGGAATGACACAGACGAGCCAGCGTATGCCCTCCTCGGCAAACGGTGTCTGGTCGATGACATCGCTGTTGTAGCCCACGTATGCCAGCACTGCAGGGCCGACGATGCTTCCGAATGTCATGCCTGCCTTGAAGAACAGGCCCGTCAGGGCGTTGACGATGCCGGAGATGCGGCGGCCGGTGGTGTACTCTCCGTAGGAGATGACCTCAGGAACGAGTGCCCACATATAGCCTGTGGCGACGATGACACCGGTGCTCTTGATAAACTGAGCCACGTAGACCATCATCATACTGGGATTCTCTATCTTCGAGATGAAATAGAGCATGGCCATGCCGATGATGGCAGCACCAAGGAAGATATAGAACATGTTCTTCTTGCCCACCATGCGCTTGAACCACGGCACGAGCGGCATGAACAGGAAGGCGGGGATGGAGCCCAGTGCCATGAATATAGACAGCTCCTGGGCCGAGCCATGCATATTGCTGTTAATGAAATAAGCTCCGGCGGCATTGCCCACCGACATCATGGCGAAGGCGGTGATGAAGAAGAAAGCGAGAACGCGCAGGGGGCGGTTGCGCACAAACTCCATCCAGAGGTCGCTCACCTTCACGGTCTCCGTGGCTTTGGCGTCCATCACCACCCGCTCCTTACACTGTGTGAAGCAGAAGAAGAGCAGGCAGAAACCGATAATGGCATAGATGGTCATCGTGGTGAACCAAGCGGAGGAGTCTTTCGGCAAGCTGTCAGACGGTGCGCCAGCTATCAGGGCGATGAACAGGGGCAGGCCGGAGTTGACGGCCAGACCGCCAAGGTTGGCCATGAACATGCGTACCGAAGTGAGGATGGTTATCTCGTTGGTGTCGCGCGTCAGCGATGAGTTCAAAGCTCCGTAAGGCACGTTGATGAACGTATAGAGCAACTGCATGGAGATATAGGTGACGTAGGCATAGATCAACGACGGTGCAAAACCATTGTAGAAGCACAAAATGGCGAAGCCCGAAAGCGGGATGCCTACATAGAGCAGGTAGGAGCGGTATTTGCCATAACGCGGGTTGCTCTTGTCGATAAGCGCTCCCACAACAGGGTCCCAAATGACGTTTGCCACATTGCCCACAAGAAACATCACGGCCACTGCCGAAGGGGTGAGACCATAGATGTCGGTGTAGAAGAACAGAAGATAAGTACAAATAACCTGGAAAATGAGGTTTTGTGCCAAGTCGCCCGAACCGAAGCCGATGCGCTGCACCCAGGAGAGTTTGTAGAAGCCTTTGGCCTCTGAGGTAGTTGTGTTTTGTGCCATTGCTAATAGTGTTTAGTTATCAATTTTCCGCAAAGGTAAGAATTTTTCTTGTAAAAACATCTTTCTACTTGTTACATATTAATTTTTATTTGTTTCATTTAGCGAAATAGAGAAGAAAACGCAAGGTTTCATCGAACTTTTTCCGTACTTTTGCAACATAAATATGACAGGAAACATGAGACAAAGACTTATCGGAGTGATGATGGCTCTGCTTGCCATGACGGCAACGGCCAGCGTGAAAATGCCGCAACTGTTCCAGGATGGCATGGTGATGCAACGTGGCACCGACATTCCCGTTTGGGGATGGGCCGATGCCGGCGAAAGTGTGGTGGTGAGCTTGGCTGACGCAAAGGGAAAGGTGCTGAGCACTGCCACGGTGACGGCCAACGGCGACGGCCACTGGATGGTGCGTCTGCCCTACAACAAGAAGATGAAGGCTGGCGGGCCGTATAGCCTGAGCATCAACGCTCTCATAGTCAAGGACGTCTCCTTGGGTGACGTGTGGCTGCTCAGCGGCCAGTCGAACATCGACGTCACCATAGAGCGTGTCTACCCGTGGTATGTGAAGGAGATTGACGCGATGGACAACCCGCAGGTGCGCCTCTTCCGCGTGCAGAACGAGACGAGCACCAGCGGACCGAAGAACGACATACGCCCCACCACAATCAACTGGAAACCGCTCAACAAGCAGAACGCATGGCTCTTCTCGGCCGTGGGCACATTTCTGGGCCTACGCATGCAGCAGCAGACGGGCGTGCCTCAGGGCATCATCGTGAACAGCTGGGGCGGCACGCCCATCGAAGCATGGGTGAGTGCCGACTCGCTGGAGCATGACTTTGCGCAGTTAGTGGAGCGGACACGCCTGTATGACAATGCAGAATACGTGCGCACACAGCAGCGCGCCAATATGCAGATGAACCAGCAGTGGAGCCGCATACTCGATGAGAAAGATCCTGGCTGCCGTCCGCTGTCATCCTCACAAGAAGGAAGAGAAGTAAAGCAGTTCACGGCCTTGGAATACGACGACACAGACTGGAAGACTGTCAGCCAATGGGATAATGGATGGGCCTTCAATGCCAACCACCGCCCCGTGGTGGGCAGCATCTGGCTGCGCCAGCACATTCACATAGACAAGGCGCACGCAGGCAAGCCGGCCCGCCTGCTGCTCGGTACGCTGTTCGACAGCGACGTTACTTACCTCAACGGGCAACAGATAGGCACTACGGGCTATCAGTATCCGCCGCGCCGATACGACATAGCCGAGGGACTGCTGCGCGAGGGCGACAATGTCATCACCGTGCGCTTCATCAATAAGTATGGCACCGTGCACTTCATCAAGGAGAAGCCCTATGCGCTGTGCTTCGGCGACGACCGCTACAGCATCAACCCCATGCCCGCCGACATGATTCCACTGAGCGAGTACTGGAAACACCATGCCGGTGCCGACATGCCGTCGTGCCCCAGCAGCGACGTCAGCCTGCAGAACATGCCCACCACACTCTATAATGCGGTGCTCCATCCACTCGCCCCCTACGCCTTGGCCGGCGTGGTGTGGTATCAGGGAGAGTCGAATACGGGGGCTGAGGCCCGCAACTACGCTACGATGCTGCGCAAGCTGATGGGCGGCTGGCGCACACTGTTCGAACAGCCTCGTCTGCCCTTCGTCATTGTGCAGCTGGCCAACTATATGGCCTGTGTGCCCCAGCCACAGAACACTGGGTGGAGCCAGGTACGTGAGGCACAGCGCACCGTGGCTACTGCCGACCCGACAGCCGAGTGTGTGGTGAACATCGACCTTGGCGAGACCGTTGACATACACCCGCTGCGCAAGAAGGAGGTGGCCGAGCGCATAGGCCTCTGCTTCGACCGCCTAGTGTTTGGGAAGAAGGTGAACCTCTTCCCGCAGGTCATTAGCACAACCGTACAGGAGGGCAAAGTCATCCTTACCCTCGACCTGCCGCTGCGTAGTGGCAGCATAAAGTATTTTGAACTGGCTGGCAGCGACGGCCGCTTCCATAATGCGGAAGCCACAGCCTCAGGTAGCACCATTACAGTCAGCGTGCCCGACGGTTTGCCCAACGGGAAACCCACCGCACTGCGCTACGCCTGGAAAGACAACCCGCTCGATGTAGATGCCTACAGCCTCGACGGTATGCCGCTGGGCCCCTTCGAGCGTCAATTGGAGTGAGTCACTCTTTGTATCTCAGCATCACCGGGCTTGAAGACCAAGCCTGTGCATGAGGTGGCTTCGGCTTTGTATTCGCGCAGCTCAATGGCGCTCCAGTCTATCTGATCGGTGCGCTGAGCCAGCGGTGCATGGGGAATAATGCTGCCGTCGCGCACAAGGATGACGGCAGGAATTGCGCCAGCCTCAATGGTCTGGTAACCGCTTCCATACACCTTGCCGCTTTGGTAGTCTATCCACTTGGTGCCTGCCACCCCCGACTTCTCTCCAAGGGAAGGGAGATAGACCGTGCGACTGTTTCCCGATTCGAGCAGCGGTGCCACAAGTATCTGCGAGCCGAACATATACTCATCCTCTACGAGCCATGCACCAGGGTCGTCGGGAAACTCCACGAGCAATGCACGCACCATAGGCAGGCCGCGCTCTGAGCAGTCCTTGGCTTGGGCATAAACGTAGGGCATGAGCTTGTACTTCATCTCGGCACATGCACGGAAAGCATCTGTAAAGCCTTCACTGATGAGCCACGGCTCTGTGGGAGGAGCACCGTGGGCGCGGGTGTGGCTTGAAAGGAACCCGAAGGGTAGCCAGCGCCGGTAGATGTCTTCGGGTGAAGCGGTGACGAAGCCGCCCATGTCGTGACTCCAGAAGGAGAAGCCGCTGAGGCCGAAGCTGAGACCGCCACGCAGGTCGCCAAGCATGCCTATATTGTTTGTGGCAGCATCGCCGCCCCAGTGCAGGGCGTAGCGCTGGCTGCCGGCCCACGCCGAGCGCGCCCAGATAATGCCCTCGCCGGGATGGTTGCGCTCCACCACTTCCCACAGCGCCTTGTTGTAGCGCAGGGGATAGAGATTGTGCTCATAGAGCCCGCCCTTGCCGCTGTGGTAGAAGCCATTATAGGGTGCCGCCTCGCCAAAGTCGCATTTGATGGTGGAGACGCCCTGCTTCATCAGCCCCTCAATCTTCTGCTGATACCAGCTTACTGTCTCTGGATTGGAGAAGTCGAGGATGGCATCTTCCACAGGCATACCGCCAGCAGCATTCACCACGTGCAACCCTTTCTCAATGATTTCGGAGAAGAAACGGTTCTTAGGCGTAAAATACGGCAACTGCCACAGGCAGGTGTGGAAACCGTCCTTCGACAGCTGGCGCAGCATCTTCACGGGGTCTTTGAAGCGGTCTTTGGCAAACTCATAGTCGCACTGCCAGTCGGTGCCAAACCAGCCAGTGTCGAAGTGGATGACATCGGCGGGGATACGGTGCTGCCGCAGCTTGGCAGCAATGTCAAGGCCTTCGTCTTGCGAGAAATAGGTGATGCGGCTCATCCATGTGCCGAAGCTCCAGAGGGGGAGCATGGGGCTCTTGCCCGTTATCTCCGTGTATTCGTAGAGTATTTCCTTGGGAGAGCCGAAGAACACGAAGAGGTCTATCTGCTCATCGGCCATGAACAGGCGCTGGGCACCGATGTACGAGGCGCCGAAGTCGGCGGTGACGGGTGCCGAAGTATGCATGAAAACGCCGTAGCCGCGATTGGAGAAATAGAAAGGCACTGGCTTGTACATGCCGTCGGTTTCAGGCCCTTGCGGGTCGGTAACGCTGAGATGCACCTTTTGCCCCACCTTATTTAAAGAGGTGAACGACTCGCCGCAGCCGTAGATACGCTCGCCGGGCGAGAGGAGCAGCACTGGGTTGGCAGAGCGTGAGTTGTCGCTGCCACGCTTCATGAACGAGAAGGGCAGCAGCTTCACCTGCGTGGAGTCGTTGTCGATGAGATGTCGCGTCTGTGTGAGCACCTTTCCCTTAGCATCCTTGATGATGAGGCGCCAAGGGTATTGCTGTATCTCAATGCTGCCATAGGCCGAGCGGTAGGTCACATTCCCGTCGCTCTCTGTGGAGACAGTCCATCCGGCAGCTTTGATGTCTTTGCGAGGAGCGGCTTTGAACTCGTCGGAAAACATGGGGTCGTCAGCTTCAGAAGCCGTAAGGGAAGCCGATACTGGCGTTGTAAGCATCCGTATTCTCGCTGTCCTAGGGGTCAACCACTCCATCTTCATCTTTAATGCCGGGTCGTTGTCGTAGGCAGCGTCAGGGAAGTCGAGCATTTGCATTCTCACTGGCCAGAAGCCGTTGAGATTGAATGCCTGGCGCGGCGACAGCCGGTAGCGTTTCCACTGCACCAGCCCCTCGCCCTTGGCGGCGTCGAAGCTCACCAGTGAGTCGGCCAGAAAGTAGGTGTTTGACAGGTCGTAGAAGTCGGTCGACACGTCCTTCTGCATACACTGCAGGTACTGTATGCCTGCATTGGTCTGTAACTGCGCTGTGGCTGTTCCTGCCCACCAAGCGACACACACTATCCAAATAATCCTTTTCATCGTTGTTATGGCTCAGTTATTTCCAATTTTGCAAGTTCTGCAAGTTTCGCAAGTTCTGCACAGCCGATGCCATAGGCATCAGACATTGGTAGCCAGCCATTTCAATGGCTAGGGCGTGCCGTAGGTACGCGACAAGGGTCGGATGCTGTTGCGTACCTAAAGGCACGCTTTTCTACCATCCCTTTATTCCAGCCATTGACATGGCTGGCTACCAATGTCATGCCCCTACGGGGCTGGCTGCGCACAGTTGTCATAGCTTGCGAAACTTGAATCTGCTATTTCACTCTTCTTTGAAGTCAACGTATTCGCCCTCGTCGTGCGTAAATATCTTCTTGTCGCGGGTGTTGGGGTCGCGGTCGTCAATGATGGTGACGCCACTGCTGGTTTGTGTGGTGCGACGTGTCTGCTGGCGCTGCTGCTGTTGGTGCTGCTGGTGCTTGCGTCGCCAGCTGTTGGGGTCACCCTTGAAGTAGTCCTCATCAAAAGAAGGCCCCTGGGCAGCTTTCTTACGCCAATAGTTCTTGTCGGCCATGCGCTGGAAAGCCTCGTCGTTTAAGCTGTTCTCCATGGCATCGCGCAACTTATGCACGCGTCTGCGTACCTTCCAGAGGAAAAGCGTCATGCTCAGTGATGCCAGAACGAATAAAAAGGCAATGAGTAGAAGGAAGAATTTCATAGCAGTAAGGAGTTGGGGAGTATGGAGTTGTTGTAGGGGTTTTGCTTCATGTCAGCCCGTTTCATGATTATTCATTTGGCGTCTGTTCGTGCCTGGCCGTTAACACTGAGAGGGTGATGTACCATGCTATGATAATGGCCAGCGAGCCGAGGCCGAAGAGAATGATCAGTGGCACACAGCTGAGCAGGAAGAGCCATTTCACTTCGTTGCCTTTCCACCCCCAGTGCTTGAACTTCAGTGCGAACATGGGTATCTCGCTCACCAGGAGATAGCAGCTGAGCAACATAAACACCAAGAACAACGGCACCGCCGTAGACATGGTCTGCAGGTCCTTGCCCCAAGCCACGATGAGACTACCCCAGAAGAGCGCATTGGCAGGCGTAGGCAGTCCGATGAAGCCCATAGCCTGTCGCTCGTCAAGGTTGAACTTGGCCAGCCGAAGGGCGGAGAATGCTGCCATGAGGAAAGCAAGGAAAGGGGTGCAGATGAGCCCGTAGCGAATAACGTCGTAAAGCAATCCCCCTGCAGGCAGGTCGACTATGATGTCTGCGCTGGGGTCGAACATGATGCGGAAGAGCATGGCCGACGGAGCCACGCCGAAAGTCACCACGTCGGCCAGAGAGTCGAGTTCCTTGCCTATGGGTGAGCTAACGTGGAGGAGCCGTGCCGTCATTCCATCGAAGAAGTCGAACACAGCACCAGCTATGATGGCCCAGAGAGCGGCTTCATAGTTGAAGTAGAGAGCGAAAACGATGGCCAGGCAGCCTGATATGAGGTTGCAGCATGTGATGGCGTTTGGAATATGCTTTTTCAAGAGGTAAGAGTTAGGAGTTAGTGGCTGGTAAACGTGCTATTACGGTGAGGTCGCCAGTGGTGGGCTGCCCCATCTTTACGCAGGGCTTGGAACCAAGTGGCAGGTAGACGTCGACACGCGACCCAAGCTTGATGAAGCCTAAGTGCTCGTCAATGTAGCATTCTTCCAAGTCCTTGGCATAGGTGACGATGCGGCGTGCCATGGCCCCGGCTATCTGGCGCACCAGCACCTGTTGGCCTCCGGGAGTCTCGATCATGATGTCGGCATGCTCGTTTTCCTCGCTGGCTTTTGGCAGCCAAGCCTTGTGATAGTTGCCGTCGAAGTGGCGCACGAACTTCACCTGCCCGTCAACAGGAAACCAGTTGGCGTGCACGTTGAGCGGACTCATAAAGATGCTTATCATCAGCCGGCGATCATGAAAGTAGTCATTCTCGTCGGTCTCTTCTATCACCACAATCTTGCCATCGGCAGGAGCCACCACCACACCTTCTGTCTCTTCTGGAAAGAAGCGTATGGGGCAACGGTAGAAGTTGAGCACCAGCAGCCATGTCACACCAAAGATGGCCACGAAAACGGCAAAAGGAATCCAACTGTCGAATGACCGCCATAATATGACGGCTATGGCCACAATAGCAAAGAGGCTGTATAGCAACTCGTTTGTGCCTTCACGGTGAATACGTATCTTCTTAAGCTTTTTTATTCTCTTACCCATGGTTAAGATTGCAATTGCGGTGCAAAGGTAAGCATTTTTCGCTTAAGATACAAATTTTTCACCTGTTTCTTTTATTTTGTATGATTTTTCTGCCGTTCTGAATGTAAATACCTTGCTGCAATTGGCCATTTGTGATTTGTCGACCCTGCAGGTCGTATACAAATGGGCCGTCTTGCTGTTTGGCTGTCAGGCCGTATGGCGAAGCATGTTTGATGGCGAGGCGTTCAGCCGACGGTATGAGATAGATGCCGCTCACGGTGCACGTGCTGCTCCAGTCCACCTTCAGTGCGTTCAGGTGCAGGAAGTCGTCGATGCGCATCTCATTGTTGGTGGTGTTCATGGTGCGCAACTCTTCCAAGGGCACCACGACGGCTTGCATGCCACTATCCCAATAAGAGCTCCACTCGTTGAAATCTACCACTATCTGTTTCCAGGGGCCATGGGCCACCAGCCGGTTGGCGAGTATGCGCAGTCCGCTGCCGCTGCCACGCAGCACCATAAAGTCATAGTCAGAGAGGTCGGCAAACACGTCGTGGCTGACGCTGGTCTGTCCGGCCACCACGCCGCCGTTGCTCACTGAAACGCCTATGTTCCAGTCAATGTTAAGCGTCTGTGCAAACGGCTCGGCATCGGCTCCGCTGCCATTCCATCGGTGGAACATCTGTGCGGTGAGCTGCTCCCAGCCGTCGGGCACCTCAAAGTCGTCAATGCCCAGGTAGTCGATAATCTGCTGCCTTACATTGTCGGTGCGCACGGGGAAATACTGTGTGAGCAGTCGCTGGCGCTCTGCCATGTAGGTATTGTCGACGGTATATAGCTTTCCACGCGACTGCCAAGGGTGCACGTCGCGGCGATAGTCACCCCAGCGAGCAGCCTCAGCATAGAGGGCACTATGCACAGTGTTGTAGAGACTGTCCCACAGCTCCACCACCGATGTCTGCCCCAGCTGTCCGTCATCTGAAAGCAGTTGCTTGGCACGACGCAGGTAGCGGCGCGCAAAGTCATCGTTGCGCAGCAGGTTTTGGAACATGCCGGTGGGGAAGCTGCTGCCGTTGTTCTTCGACAGCACGTTCTCGCGCTCGTTCTCGAAGATAATCTCCGTGTCCCAGCAGAGGAAGCGGAAGCCCTGGCTGTCGGTTCCCCGTCGGCGTATGGCATACCAGTTGTGGTGGTCCCAGTCGGTGTTGCCGCCATACTGGTTGATAATCATATAGTCGATGAAATCGTCCAAATCGAGCAGTGAGTCCTGCAATTGGGTGTAGGCTTTGTCGGGGGTGATATCCCTTGGCAGGCTGACAGAGCCCGAAGGACTTTTCCCTGCCACGATGCGGCACAGCTCCACCATGAGCTGCCAGGCGTTGAGGTCGCCCTCGCTGGCTTCTATGTGGTTGCCACCATCCTCTTCTATCTTCACAACGTCAATGTCGCTCTTCTCTCCGCCCAGATGGTCCTTTCCATACTGGTCGTCCACGCGCTCAGCCATATTATACATGCCCCAGTACATACCGTTCAGGAAGAGGTTCACGTAGCGGGCGTTCACGCTGGTATGTCCCAAGCGGCGCTGCATGCGGCGTGCCCACACATCGCGGGCATACTGTGCCTTGGTGCGGTTGCCCTCGCTCCAGTGCTGCCAGGAGTTGCCGAAGTGGCAGCGCAGCACCAACTGCTTGAACAGCTGCGGCTCGCTCTCGCCGAAGAGGGGATACTCCAGGCTTTTCTGCCCGTAGTCCTTCTTGAACACGAGGCGGAAGGAGTGCTTGGGGTTTTTCTCTGCCAGTCGGCCGTGGCCGCCGTGCAGACGCAGTCCGCAAGTGGCGTAGAAGTCGGAGGGGAGACCGTCGACCACACTATTAGCAGGAATCAGCTCCACGCTGGCGGGGCGAGTCCATCCGTGGCCGGTATTGTCGCCCACGGGCGGGCCGGTGAAGATGTATATGCCGCCGTGTACTGAGTCATTCTCATGGCTGAACAGGTTGTCGCGGTCGGTGACGATGCTTAGCGCAGGCAGTGACAGCAGGCCCTCGCGAATCTTTGGCGCCAACGCAGGATTCTGCGTCATCTCCGGGTCCATCTCATAGTCGGCAATGGCTGTTCCCCACTCCTGCGTATAGCTGCCCCACTCTGCGGGATAGCCTTCAGGGGTATTGCTCTGGCGGAGCACGTCGTCGACAAAGATATAGGTGGCAGTGGCAATGGGCGAAGCCAGCTGCCCGTCGACCACGGCGGCAGCCCTGACGATGGTGGTGCCGCTCACGTTGAGCGGTGCGGTGTATGCAGTGCTGGTGGCAGTGGGTTCGCTGCCGTCGAGGGTGTAGCGTATGTCGGCCTCAGCATCCTCTTCCGACGTGATGGTCAGCTGAAACGGAGCATCGTAGAAACCGTGTGGCTGGCTGAAGCGTACCTGCGCTCCTGCGGAACTAAATGATAGATGACAAATGATAAACGTTAAAACTGTCAGAAGTCTGCTGCGCATTTGTTTGTCTCGTTTTCTAACTATTCTTATTTATTCCTTATTATCCGCATCCGCCCGTATGAAGTTATTGAGCGGCAACGCTTCAGCGTCCACCCGTTACTGAGTGCTTTCAGCGTCACTTCTTGAACTGCCACCAGTCGAAGTTGAAGAGCTTGGCCCCCTTGTTGCCGGCGAAGGCGAAGAAGACGTCGTGCTTACCCTCCACCTGCTGCTGCATGGTAGTGGAGAGTGTGCGCCACTGCTCCCATCCGCCAGTGTTAGGCACCTGCAGAACGGCCACCCGCTGTCCCCTCAGACTGTCGAGGTGCACCTCTATGCGCCCGCCCTGCAAGGCTGAGGCAGCTGTGGCGTTGAATGTGGCAGGCGACTGCTGGCCGAAGTCCACCTCACGCACCTTGATGTAGTCACCGTTCTGTATGTCGCTGATGTACACTCCCACCTGGTCGTTGTTCTCGGCCTTCACACCACGCGAGAAAGCCATGGTCTCGGCCTCCTGCCGCTGGTAGGGGTTGAGCGTACCGATGGGGCTCACGCCTTCGTCGGTGTGATGGATGATGGGGAAGGAGCCGTCGGCGTTGTACTGAAACTCCTCTACGGCAGCCGAGCGCCCAAAGCCTCCACCGCCAGGCAGCTTGCCTGTATGGTAGAAGAAATAGCTGTGCCCCTTGAAGTCGGCCACGCCGCAGTGGTTGGTAAACGACTTGGTGTCTTCCTGCGGCATGATTTCCCCGCGATAAGTCCACGGCCCCTCAAACGACGGTGCCGTAGAGTAGGCTATGTGCTCCGGTATGCCGCCGGCAGCATAGAGCAGGTAGTAGAGCGGCTGTGCCTTCTTGGCGGGTTTGCCCTTTTTGTTGAGCGGAAACACGTTACGGCGCAGAATCCATGGTCCCTCGGTGTAGGTGTCCTTGTATTTCACGCTACGGTCGCGCTCCTTCATATTGGGTGCGCCAAATCCCTCCACAGTCTGGTTCACCTGCTTCACCTCACCGTCGAAGCTCAGCATGTCTGCGTTCAGGCGACCATAGTTGATGGTGGGGTTGCCCCAGAAGAGCCACGCCTGCCCGTCGTCATCGATGAACACAGTGGGGTCGATGTTGTCCCACGAACCATTGTCGAAGAGCGGTTTTCCCAAAGCGTCGCGGAAGGGACCTGTGGGCGAGTCGGCCACGGCCACGCCTATGGCCATGCCGTTGGTGAGCTTCGAGTGTGCACAGATGTACCAGTAGAACTTGCCGCCCCGCTCGATGGTCTGAGCGGCCCAGGCGCGGTCGTCGGCCCACGAGAAGCTGGCCAGGCTGAGCAGCGGCCCGTGGTCGGTCCAATTTGCCATGTCGGCAGTAGAGTAGCATCGCCACTCATACATCCAGAAGAAGTCGGCGCGGTCTTCGTCGTGGCCGGTGTACACATACAGGCGGTCACCGCACACCATGGGAGCGGGGTCGCTGGTGTACCATGTCTGCACAATGGGGTTCTGCGCTCCTGCGGGACTAAACGATAACTGACAAATAATAAATGATATAGCTGTCAACAAACTGTGTTTCATGCCTTTATTTGGTGGGGTTAATGTTACTACTGGTTATTTATTTGCGGAAGACCTTGCGCAACTGGCCGTTGGCATAGCGTATGATGTTCAGGCCGCTGCCCAGCTCGTGGCGCATGTGGCCAGCAGCATCATAGATGACGCGGTCTTGGCGTGCGGGTGTCTCACCGGCTACTACGGGCTTCATGCCGCTGGCCAGGCTCACAAGGTTCACGCTGCACTCAAGGAGCAGGAACTCGTCAAGGTCGGAACCACCCGTCTGGTTCGAGAAGCTGACAACGTAGTTGCCTTCCTGCTCGATGTCAAACTCCAGCGTGCGGTTGGTGGCCGAGCTGACGCTGGCCGCCGTGTTGCCGTTGACATTGGGCGAGGCGGTATAGGTGGCCGAGGAAGCCACCACGTCGCCGCCGGTCAGCTTCTTTATCTCCACCTTATACTTAGGCGAGCCTTTCCATGCGGCCATGGCATAGGTGAGCTTGTAGCTGCCGGACTGCAGCGTCAGGCGGAAGGCGCTCTGCCGGCCATACTCTGCCACGTCCTTGCGCCAGTAGAGGGCCTTGCCCTGATGGCCGCCGAATCCGGCCATGGTGCGGGCACCCTGACTGAAGGAACTGGGATACTCGTGAACGTCGCCGTTTTCTTGCACGCAGCGCCAGCCGGGAGGCATGGAGCCGTTGTCCACTGTGCCGAAGTCGAGCTTGTAGACAGCCGATGCATCGACGAACACGGGCACGAGCGTCACATTGTCGTTGGGCATGACAAACTGTGCCTGGTATACCCCTGAAGCCACGTCGCTGCCGTCGGCCACCATGAGCGTACCGTCGGAAATACTGAACGAGCGGCCCAGTGTGAAGAACACCGAGTTCACCAATCGCAGCTGCGACAGGCGGTAGCCTGCAGGGGCGTTGACGTTCACCGCCACGGTGTCGCCCTCGGCAGCCTCGGTCTGCACGGGTGTCACGGTGCCGGTCTTGGCCTGGCGCACCTCAACGGCATACTTCATCGGGGCCACGTCGGTAGGACGGTAGCTTATCTGGTCGATGTACATGGGCAGTCCGCCGGTATTGGTGATGACGAGGTTGTTCTTGCCCACCTTCATCGTGGCCTCGGCGCGCACATAGCGCCACTCGTTGGTGGCGGTCTTCTCGCATCGCAGTGTCTGGCTGGCGCCGTTCACGTTGAGGCGTATGTTGCCGGCCTTCGTGGCGCAGGTGTAGCGAATGCTGATGATGTAGCTGCCCTCCTGACCGTCTTTCAACTGCAGCTGGTGGCGCAGTGCGCCGCTGGTGTTCGCTCCCATGTCAGCAAAGCCGTTGCCGCTGTGCCCCACCACACTTTTGTACCAGTCGAAGGCTGAGGTGACGCAGCTCTTGATGTTCTTGAAGTCCATGTCCTCACCCTCTATCAGCACCTCGCAGCGGGCTGCCTGTTCGGGCTGCTGCGGCAGGGGCAGCGGTGTGGCGGCGGGAATTGCGTCGGTGGCATCAGTAGTGTCCTCGCTGCCAGCGCAGTTGATGGTGACATCGACGCCGCCGCAATGCTTCACGACAAGGATATAGACATTTCCCTCCGGGTCATAGATTTCGGTGCACTTCGTGTTGCTGCTGTTCTTGATGTTGGGATGCTTAGTCATCGTGTACGTGGGCTGTGCGCCTACGCCATACACGTAGATGGAGTCGGTGCGCACGTCGATGGTGTCGGCGCGGTAGTTGTTCAGATAGAAGTCGATGTGGTCGGGGTACTCGCGCACCACGCCGCCCGACAGCTTGTCGTAGCTCAGCACCATTCTGCTGCAGGTGTTGTACAGCAGGGGTATGTCGGCCCTGGCGCGCTTCTTACTGTTCAGATAGGTGTAGGGGGTGTAGGTAACGAGTTGGTTGCGGTAGCGGTTCACGTAGAGGTCGCCGGTCGACACCTGCGGGTACTGTGTGTTAAACTCGTTCACCTTCTTGGCCTGCGTGCTCCAGCGCGATGTGCGTGCCGTCTTTTTCACCTGCACGGGGATGGACTTTGCCACGTCGTCGTAGAGGTCGGTCACCATAGGTATGGCGCCGTAGCGTCCCGTCTTCTTGAAGTAGCAGAAGTTGTTCATCCAGCGTCCGTCGCCTTTGTTGAAGGGGTCGGTCTGCTTGTACAGCCCGTCGTAGAGGTCGCCCCACGTGGCATACTTGTCTTCGTCGCTGCCGCTGGTCACGTTGTTGATGATAACTATCTTCGTCTTGCCCACCACCTCTTCGCGGGTGGGGATATACATGGTGCCGTCAATAATCTTGCGGAACATGTCTATCCACACGCCGTTCATGTTGTCGAAGCGGGCCCAGTTGCGGCGCGTGTAGCCGTCGACGGTGGTCTGGCTTATCTCGTGCATGCACTCCTCGCGCCATGTCAGCTCCGGTCCGTCCCACACGGCACCGCCGTTAACGCAGGTCTGCTCCATCACCGTGCCAATGCCGGCGGCACCGGGATACTTCTTGCCGTGGCCCTCGCCTAAGAGGGCATCCATGGCACCGTTCCATCCACAGTTGTCGTAGCGCACACCATAGGCACACGTCAGGCCACTGATAAAGGGGCCGAAGCTCACGCTCTCGTTGTTGTAGAAGCACGAGCTGGTGGTGTACTTATAGAGAAAGAGCATGGCGTCGGGATACTTCTTGCAGGCGTCGAGCAGCGCCTTGGTGCGCTTCAGCTCGCCAATGGGGTTCAGCGGGTGGCTCCAGATGTTGCCACAGAAGCTCACGGTGAGGAAACCGCCATACTTGTGCGACATCTCTACGAGCCGGGCGAAGAGTGCCCAGCGGTTGGTCTGTGTCGACGATGACTTGTCGCCACCCTCGTCAAAGCCCCAGAACTGCTCGGCATAGTTCCAGCCCAGGAAGTTGGGGAACTGCTTGAAGAAGAACTCAAACGTAGCCATGTCGTCGTCCTGTATGTGCGTATGGCCGCCGCTGGCAGGCTGGCAGGTGAACCAAATGCCGTTTTTCTGGCACACCGAGCCCCACGACTTGTAAGTCTGGAAGGCGTAGTGCGGCATCTTATAGCGGTTCAGGTCTTTGTCAAACTGGCAGGAGAGCGAGAGGTTCAGGCACACATAGGGACGTATGTCCTCGGGTATGAGGTCGATGATTTTCTGCGGGTCGGCCTTGAACCACACATCACAGTGAATCATCCACAGCGGATGCTGTGAGTCGATGGGGCGGCGCTGCTGCGCACCAACAGACAGTGTGCCCGTCAGCAGCATGACTGCCGACAGCACGACAAGTGTAAAGAATTTTTTCATATTGTGATAAGCATTAAGTTGCCACGGTCGAAGTTGCGTGCAAAGGTACGAAAAAAAGGCATACACTATATTATGATTTGTTTCTTTCTTCATATTAAATGTTTCAAACACACATATTCGTGCTACCGTATGGTCGTATGAACCCCAGCCATCTCACATGTATATGATGTTGCCTCGCGCGCGCGCATAATACGCGCAGGAATGATTTTTCGTGCTACCAATGCTACCAGTGCTACCGTTTGGTGCTACCAGTACAACCACTTCGCGCTACCAGTGCTACCACTTCGCACTACCAGTGCTACCACTTCGTGCTACCGGCTATATTATTCTTATTCTTCCCATTTTTTATATAATTATTATGCGAATTTCTTTCAACCACTACCGATAGAAAAATCCCAGGGCCTGGGACAAAAATTTGGCGGCCACTTTTTCGAAAAAGTGACCGCCAAATTATCACGGGAGGCCGCCAAATGGCGGTAGCACTGGTAGCACGAAACATTCTTTCTTGCGCGCGTAGTCACGCGCGCGCGTGAAGAGACATAGGTTGAACAAAAAAACTGATGCCAAAATCATTTGACACCAGTCGTGCGTTCCTGCAGTAGCGGGAACATGACATAGAAAGCTTTATTAAAGCTTGTTGATGTGATTAGCCAGACCCGACTTCAGGTTGGCTGCCTTGTTCTTGTGGATGATGTTAGTCTTGGCCAGCTTGTCAAGCATCTTCTGCACTTTCGGGTAGAGGGCAATAGCCTCATCCTTGTTGGTCATAGCGCGCAGTTTGCGCACGGCGTTACGCATGGTCTTGGCATAGTACTTGTTGTGCAGTGCCTTTTTCTTGTCCTGGCGAATTCTCTTCACCGATGATTTGTGGTTTGCCATTTCTTGTTTTTTGTTTTTAAATAATTAATGAATAAAGCTTAAGGGTCTTGCGCTCACAGAAAACGCGCCTAAGCGCGCTCACCATTTACTGCCCCGGGCAGACTCTGTAATCGTACAGAGCCTTCCGCCACCGTTTCCCAGCCGTATGGCCACTGCTGTTAGCGCATCGCTGCGCAGATGACGGATTTTCTTTCTTTGTAGTCCCTAGGAGAGTCGAACTCCTCTTTAGAGAATGAAAATCTCTCGTCCTAACCGATAGACGAAGGGACCGCTCTTGCTTTTCTTGGTTTCAATTAGCGTATTTTCGATGGACGATATACGCGTTTTCAATTTGCGATATTGCTAAAGCGGGTGCAAAATTACTGCTTTTTTCTCATTCCACCAAATTTTTTTAGAAAAAATGCTTTTGTTTCCGCAAAAATTGTTACTTTTGCACCAAACAACCAATCAACCAACAATAAAACGATGAAAAAGAAGTCTTTATTATTCAGTTTGGCAGCTGCCACGATGATGATGGCTAGCTGCGGCACACAGGGTGGCGCACTGACGCAGGCCGGTGCCCAAATTCTTACTGGTGTGCTCACGGGACAGGGTGTAGGTAGCAGCGTGACGCAGGGTGTCACCAACGCTGCAGGCACACTGGGCAATGTGCTGGCCAGCGTACTAGGCGGCTCGGCCAAGCCCACGAAGAAGCAGATCATAGGCTCCTGGAGCTACAGCTCGCCGGGCTGCGCCTTCACCAGCGAGCAGCTGCTGGCAAAGGCTGGAGGCGAGGTGGTGGCCGCGCAGATAAAGCAGAAGCTGCAGCCTACCTACCAGACCTTAGGCGTCAATAGCAACAACACGAAAGTGACGTTCACTGAGAACAACACGTTCTCTGCCTCTTTTGCCGGCGTGAACATCAATGGCAGCTACACCTTTGACGAGGCTTCGTCGAAAGTAACGATGAAGGGAACGCTCATCACCCTCAACTGCTATGCCAAGCGCAACATCGACGGTATTGCCCTGCTGTTTGAGTCGAGCAAGCTCCTCACACTGCTGCAAACCATCTCAGCCATGAGTGGCAACGCCACGTTGCAGACCGTGGGCGAGCTGTCGAAGAGCTATGATGGCCTGCGCCTGGGCTTTGACTTCAAGTAGTCCTCTTTTTCAGTTTCAGCATCAGCAGTCCTATGGCGGCACCTATGGTGGCGCCAAGGCTGTTGGCGGCAAAGTCGAGCCACTCGCCCTGGCGAGTGGTGGTGCAGTTTTTTTGCAGCAGTTCTAAGAGTCCGCTCATAAGGATGGGAGCCAGCCAAGCCAAGAGGAACAGCTTCCATCCTTCAGCCTTTTCATGGCAGCGCAGGTACTCGAACCATATCACAAAAGTTGTTCCCCCATACATTACCAGGTGTGTCCACTTGTCGATGAAGGGCACATCGTCCATGGGGGTCTCGGGCATGACGATAAATAGCGACAGATACCACACTGCCGCTATGCATAGCAGCGACAGCGGGTAGTGGCGAAGCAGGTGGCGTATTCGCATAGTGACGTTCTTCCTCAATTTTGCGTGCAAAGTTACGCTTTTTTCTTTATACAGCAAAGTTTTTGGCTCGATTATTATTTGCCAAGGTCAATCATTCTGCAGCATCGTCAACAAGTGTGTGCTCATCAACTTAAGGTAAATCGTATTCCTCTTGCTGCTGCTTCTGCTTCGTAAGGAATGGCCTCAGTGGCTATGGCGTGCTGTGGCGGAAGAACGAATAAATGCACGTTTGCACCACACCCCGCATGGCCAAATAGACAATGAGGGCAAGCCAGAGGGCGTGGTTGTGCCACACAGGGGCAAGCAGCCACCACACAACGAAGAACATCAGGGCTGCCCAGAAGCAGGCTGCGAGCATGCCGCGCGAGCGAGTGGTGCCGATGAAGATGCCGTCCCAGACGAAAGCCGCCATGCCTGCGGCGGGGATGAGTACTGCCCAGGGCAGATAGGCTTGCGCCTGGGCCACCACGGCGGCGTCGCTGGTGAGCAAGCGCAGCAATGGTGTGCCTGCCAGGGCATAGGCAACAGTGAAGAATAGTGCCACCCCCATCCCCCAACGGAAGAGCCGTCGCACCGTGAGCTGCAGCATAGCACTGTCGCCGGCACCCTGCCAGCGCCCTGCCAGTGCCTCGCCAGCATTGGCAAAGCCGTCCATCATATAGCTATAGATGGTGAAGAACTGCATCAGCAGTGTGTTGCCAGCCAGCACAAGCGCTCCTTGTGCCGCTCCTGCCGAGGTGAAGTAGAGGTTTACGCAGACCAAGCACACTGTGCGCAGAAAGATGTCGAGGTGGAGCGTTCGGCTGCCCTAAGCATCCATGCCACATAGCCCAAGCCGGTGAGGAATCCCATCCACTGAGCCGCAAGCGTGCCTACGGCCACACCGCGCAGCCCCATGCCAAAACCAATGACGAGCAGGAGCGAAAGGCCGATGTTGAGCACGTTTTGCGCTATGGCTATGAGCATGGGGCCGCGGGTGTTCTGCATGCCCACCATCCAGCCAGTCAGCACATAGAGCCCCAGCACCGCCGGCGCCCCCCATACGCAGATATAGAAGTAGGGCGTGCAAAGCGTTTCCACTGCCGGTTCTGCCTGCATAAGCCAGAAGGTGAGCCGCTGCAACGGCACCTGTAGCAACACCATGGCTATACCAAAGGCCAGCGCCATAGTGAGCGAGCGCCGCAGCACCGCCCTTGTGGCTGTCCACTGCTGCGCGCCGTATGCCTGAGCGGTGAGGCCACCAGTGCTCATGCGCAGGAACACGAACAGCCAGTACATGACGTTGAAGATCATGCTGCCCACAGCAATGGCCGCTATACTCGATGCTCCCCCCACATGCCCCATGATGGTAACGTCGCACAGCCCCAACAGCGGTACGGTGATGTTGGAGACAATGCTGGGCAGTGCCAGTCGCAGTATCTGATGGTCAATACTTGTCATTAACAGCCCTTTTGAATGAAGTGTATGTCGCACCTGACATGGAAGGTGACTGTCTTGGCAACGGACGTATTCTTCCGCTGCAGCTCTTGGCAACGGACGGACACGGACAGACACGGTTATTTTTCCGTGCTCATCCGTGTTCTTCCGATGCTGCTAGACTCGTCGGCGGGCAAACCGCCGACCACACTGGCTCTTGGCAACGGACGGACACGGCTATTTTCCGTGCTCATCCGTGTTCCTCCGATGCAGCTAGATTCGTCGGCAGGCAAAACGCCGACCACACTGGCTCTTGGCAACGGACGGACACGGTTTTTTTCCGCGCTCATCCGTGTTCCTCCGATGCAGCTAGATTCGCCGGCGGGCAAAACGCCGACCACACTGGCTCTTGGCAACGGACGGACACGGTTATTTTCCGTGCTCATCCGTGTTCCTCCAATGCAGCCCTCACGATAGTTTCTCACCGCTTCAACTGTTCTACTTTATATCCTGCGTCGCGGAGCATCCTGACGACACCATCCGGACCTGTCAAGTGGCCGGCGCCGAAGACAAAGAGTGTGGGCATCTCCTTTATGGCTCCGATGATGATAGGCATCCACTCCTTGTTGCGCTTACCATAGAGGGTGGGGTTGGCCTCTGTCTCAGGCTGATTGAAACGCTCAAAACCTTCGTAGTTGCCCGCAGTCCAATAGTTGCCCACCATCTGTGCCACTTCAAATTCTTTCAGCATTTTCTGTTTGCGTTCGTCGAAATTGTTGAGGAGTGCCATGAGCGAATCGACCTGCTCGTCGATGGGAGTCATTGCATTCTTCAGTTCTTCAGATGTTTTTATTTGGTCGAGATTGCCTACTTTCCATCCGCGGGCTTTGGCCCTTTTTATGCAGGCCCCATCCATCATGTTGCCGTTACGCAAGGCAGGATAATCCTTCAAAGCCTCCAGTTGAATCATCATATTGATCGAGAATGTAAAACAGAAAGGCTGAAAGTGCAGGTAATTTTTTGCTGCGGGATCGGCCAGATTGATGTGGCACGTCTCCTTCATCCTCTCTTGCAGGATAGCCATTCTCTCTTCACCCAAGACGTCAGCGATGGTCTTGCCGTCGGGCAGTGTCATCAACTGCACGCCCGTGGCTAGTCTTTCCTTTACGTTTTGCCGGTCAGTTACGTCACTCTCTACGAATAACTGCTGACATTGGTTCTCGGCTTCCAGATAGGCGGGTATGCTGTCGAGCAGGTCGCCGGATAGCACATGTATCGTGCCTAAGATGTACGAAGGTTTTTCCAGCCCGCCACCGCTGATGCGAAATATGAACTGGGCATTGGCTGTTACGACGGCTGCCATGAAAAGCAGTGCGGTGATGATACGTTTCTTGTTCATTATTCACTTGTGGTATGAAAACATTGTTTCTTCTCGTGTGCTACATGGTCAGTGCGCTAGCAGTTGCTCTATGGCTGCTACAACGCTGCTGATATTAGAGGGCCATGGGGCTGCGCCTGGCATTAACAGGCCCTTGGCGTCTACCAGGCGGTAGGTGGGAAAGCCGCTTACCTCCAAGTAACGCTCTATGGCGCTCTCCTGTTCACGGGGCAGGTTGTAGTGTACGGCGTTGTCGGTGTCGAGATGCTTTTGGGTGATAAAGGTGCGCCACGCCTCCTCGGGACTGTTGTTGCAGAAATAGAGATATACCACTGGTTTGCCTTCCAGCGCTTTCTTCAGGGCGGGCACTTGCTCCATCTGAGCGCGACAAGGACCGCACCAAGTTCCCCATACATCCACATAGACGACGTATCCTCGAAAAGGGGCTGTGATGCGCTCAAAGAGCTCCTGTCCGCTGGTCATCTCCTTCAGCTCTTCATCCTTCACGCGTAGTGAAGCGGGTGTTCCCTCCGTGGGGGCTGCCACAGCCTGTTTCAGCAGACTCTCTTCCAAGAAATCCTTGATACTTTGATTGGCATGGTCGATGGACTGAAGAAGAAGGGGATGATGAACCTCCTGATGTGCCAAATCCAATACACGGGGCGATGCTACGTGGCTTTTGCCATCGATATCTTTCATGAATGCTTGCGTCTTGAGGATTTCGCGGGTGGCCTCGTCCATATGGAGGGAATTGAGTACACTGATGGTAAGCGGGATGTTCTTGTCGCTCTGCTCCCAGTCCCAGTATTGTGCGATGAGAGGCTTGCTCAGGATGGGGATGATGTCAGACCTGAATGCATCGTTTATGTCAACATCATCCCCATGATAATTGGCAAGCAACGCCTGGAAACTCTTTACTTTCTGCAGTTCCTCATCGCTCAATTGTACCTTACCGTCTTGGTAAAGTTGCATTATGAAATCTGAAGGATCAGTCAGACTTGTTTGTCTGATGTCTGTCAGTGCAGAGACATAATATCCGATAATAGTCCCAAAACCATTGCGACACATCAGCGGCAGTTCCGATTGCATCCACTGCAGCGGGTTCAGTTCGGCCTCCGTCTTCTGCAGGAGTTCGCTTTGGCTCTCACCTGCAGCTGGCCAGCAGCATTTAAGGAGCATCGGATAGGCAAACTGATACTGTATATCATCTTGATAATAAGTTCGGAAACGGCGAGAGAGGTTGGGGCGGGCAGCGTACAAAGAATCCATCCTCTCCTGACACACAGCCATATAATGTCGCTGTTGCACAATGGTGCTGTCAATGGTCAGTTCGTTGGTTCTTACGAAATTCGGTTGAAAATCGCTGCCTAACAGTTCGTTGTTGAATCGGGCATATTTGCCGCCCATCAGGTAGGTGCGGTCATTCTTGTCATCAATGTAAAGCAAAAGCGTGTCGCCACCCTCTACAACCAACAGCCTCCAAAAAGTGTGCTCCAGCGGATGATGAGAGTCATTGAAGATGCCCAACACCGAAGGACCGTTCACAGGCATTCTTACCTCGAAACAACCATGTGTGTCTATCGATGTGAGTTCCTTGACTTGTTTATCATTTAACATTCGGTTAATGAATGTCACAAATTCAGCCTTCTCTCTATTCGTGTTCACACAAACACGCAGTGTGACACTATCCTCTTCTGCAGGTAGGTCCTTTGGCCACCCCGTTTCATCCTTGGATGGATAATCAGGTAAATACTTAGAAGTCAGCGTTGATATCCTATGTTTCACATCATCTATCGTGACGGTGTTCTTCTTCAGCCGTATCTCCTTTCGTAGCCCGTCTTTGGTCAGCACATAGCGGCCTTTCCCCGCCTTAGCCTACGTGCGGAGGGACAAGTGAGCAAGCTCGCCCGCTCGAACTTGTTCGCTTGCCTGAGGGAGGAGACGCTCCCTACGCGTCCGACCTGTGCTCCCAGCCCTTCTTCCTAGCGCCCTCCTCTCCGCGACTCTCTGCATCTTAGAGATGAAGTGCTGCAAAAGTTAGAAAGAGTGAAAACGCCAAAAATTGCACAATCTCCCTGCATGTGTGCAAAAGTAGGTGTCGCAGGGGTGTCGCAGGGTGTGTTGCAGGGAGAGCTACAGCTAACTCGCTGATAATCAGCTGGTGTACGAAGCGTACAAAAGTACAAAACAAAAAACCCCCTCTACACGTACATTATTAATTATTATATATTAAATATGTGTAATAATATATTATAAAAAACACGGAAAAAGTTTTGTACTTTTGTACTTTTTGCACTTTCAGCGGTTTTACTGGGGTTTTGAGAGATTTTGCCCTGAGTGTACTACCTAGATAGTACGCCTATTGCACACATGCAGGGAGAGTGTGCAATTTTTGGCAACGGACAGACACGGACGGCCACGGTTATCTTCCGATGCAGTTCTTGGCAACGGACGGACACGGTTATTCTCCGTGCTCATCCGTGTTCTTCCGATGCTGTTCTTGGCAACGGACAGACACGGACGGACACGGATATTTTCCGATGCAGTTCTTGGCAATGGACGGACACTGACGGACACGGTTATCTTCCGATGCAGGTCTTGGCAACGGACAGACACGGACGGACACGGTTATTATCCGTGCATATCCGTGTTCTTCCGATGCAGCTCTTGGACACGGATGGACACGGTTATATTCCGTGTCATCCGTGTTCTTCCGATGCAGTTCTTGGCAACGGACGGACACGGTTTTCTTCCGTGCTCACTTTTATGCCTTTTTTGCGTTAAAATGTGTAAATTCACTTGCAGAGCTGCCAATTTGTTTGTAACATTTGCAAATGTCTTTGCAAGGGCACTTTGAGAAACACAACCTGATTGTTCAACCACATGAAAAACACGATTTACTATGTCATTGAAAATTAATCTCTATCGCAACAACAACGAGCTCGCGGTTAGGCTAGAATCAGACTCCGCCGATTTTATACGCTGTGATTAGGAAAGTTTAACGCCCAGGATGTCATATTTCCACGTGAACGGCGTTAATAGAAAGACAAATATAAACAAAAGAATAATGCACAAGAACGCTCAACCTTTGGCTGTTGCTTCGACACTTCGAAGAACCATCATCACCGCACTGCTCGCCCTCGTGGCATTAGCGGGGCAGGGACAGGTGAGAGCCGGCCTCGACCTCTGCCTGAGGGACGAGGTGACGGGCGAATGGCTTATAGGGCTATTCGATGACTATGCCATATACGACTGTGAGTATTGGGAGTATGCCGTGGCGTAGCTACAACGCCCTGTTCGCTCTCCTTGGTGCCACCCTCGGCTACAGGTTGTGATGAAGTAACCACTATCGGAAAGGACATACGATGTTAATTATGGAGTTTTATGGGAATTCATTTTCATTACCATAAAAAATAATCCCTGAATCGTTTGGCAGTTCGGGGATTATTGTGTACTTTTGCAGCGAACTATTCTTTTAACGAAAGCAAACAGGAAAAATCTTTTCAAAGAAACTAGCTTAAGAATATGAAACAATCGAAATTTAACTTTGCAGCGGTCTTCTCGCTCATGGTTCTGTTGGCCTTTGCCTACATCGCTTTCTTGGGATTGGTCTATTGGAAAGAGGGCGAAATACTCTTACCCGCCCTGCTTACCGGAGCCTTCATTGCGGTGGTAATAGGATGCTTAGTGGTGATGTGTATGTCGAAGGCCTCACGCTGGAAGCGTATTAGTGTCATTGGGCAGGCCGTGTTTGGCACCATCATCCTTGTGGCGTTTATAGCGTGGTCCATGCCTTTCACCAACTTCATGGATGTGCTGGCCAACCAAAAACGCTTCAACACCGAGACGGAGAGCATGCTGGAGTCGGCTGCCCAGCTCGATGACGAATACCAGCAGTATGTGACCGACCGCGTGGAGAAATACCGCAGCTACCTGACACACGTGAGCAATGGCCGCAACGAGCAGCCCTCGGTCTATAACGATGTGCTGGGCGGCGCTGCTGGCGACAACGACGCAACGAAAATCAACGACATTACCACAAGCCTCCTCAACAAACTCATGCCAGAAAGCATCAGCGAAGTGCAGGAAGAGCGCCGCTACTGGGTAGAGAGCGCTTCGAACATGAGCGTGTGGAACATCAGCCTGCCCAAGAACATTGCAAAAATCAACGCTGAGGTGAGCAACTGGCAGAACATTTATGCCGGCTACTCGAACTTTAAGCTAAAAGGCGAGACGGCAGAGCCCTTCGTGTCGGAAGACTTCGAGAGCGACTTAGAGACGCTCACCGCCAAATACACCAAGCTGCATGCACCATCGGTGCTCGCCATCGGCATCGCCCTGCTGTGCTTCCTCATTATGCTGCTGCCCTACTGGCTTACGGAGCGCGACGTGGCTGGCCGCACCTCAAAGGGTACAAGTGTGTATGAATAGTAAATATATAATAATGACGCAATAGCGAGACAACGAACAAGACAAAAAACGATAATGAACGAGAACGAACTGTGGCAGAGAGTAAGCCAGGAAGAAACGCCTGAATTGTGCCAGGAGTACATGGACACGTTTCCTGCGGGACCTCATTTCAAGGATGCAGAAAACAAGTTGAAGATTATAAGGGGGTGCAACAGCATACAACTCATGTTCTTGAAGAAGTATGTGCAGCAGGGGCTTATCAGCCTTGGTGCCTTGCAGCGCGCCGGACTGACCGAGCCTAAGCTGACCATGCTGCAGGAGCAACTGGGCATAGTGGAAAGCAAATACTGGGATGCGGTGTCGGCACTGGGCACACGCGAGGCTTGCATAGAGTACCTGAAGTACTTCCCCTCTGGCGTACATGCGCCACAGGTGCGCTCCATACTCGACCGCATAGACGACGAGCCGTGGTACAACGCCTGCCAGATAGACACCATCGAAGCCTACAAGGAGTATATGCACCAGTATCCTGGCAGGCACAATGCCGAGGCTGAGGCAAGGATAAAGTCGCTGCACCTCATCGGGCTGAAAGATGAAGCCGAAAATGTGTGGCAGAGCATCAAGGACTCGAAGGTGGCCGACGACTTCGTGGCCTATAAGCGCAACTACCCCGGCTTCCACGACGAGGAGGCCGACCAGAAGATAGCCTGGATAAATGGCAGGCAGGACATCTACCGCCTCATCGACGAGATGAAAGCCGACCCTAACGCCTTGAGCGTATTTGAGATACAGGATTACCTGCAGAGCCACACACTCACCACCGACGACTTGGAGGAGGTGTTCGGCTCGCAGAAGACGCAAGCCATACTGAACTACCAGTCGCCGTCGATACTGCCGGCCGGCGGCGCACCGCCAGAGCTAAGCGGCGGAAGCACCGAGGTGTACTTCTGGGGCACACCCTCATCGGGTAAGACATGCGCCCTGGGAGGCATCATCAGCAACGCCGGCCGAAAGGGCATTCTGGAGAAGCTGCAGTGCACGGGCTATGACTACATGACGCGCCTGTCGAACATCTTCGACTCCAAGGGCTACTGCACCTTCCCCGACTCTACCTCCATCGGCAACATACAGGAGATGATGATGCGGCTCATCGACAAGAAGCAAAAGACTCACAGCGTGACGCTTGTCGACTTGGCCGGCGAGCTCTTCCGCTGCGTCTATGCACAGAGCAACGGCCTCTTCCTCGACGACGAGCGCACCGCCACCTTGAACACCATGCTGCACTACCTCACCGACAAGCGCAACAAGAAGATGCACTTCTTCGTGGTGGAGTACGGTGCACAGGACAAGAAATGGGAGGGGCTGACCATGGCCAACTATCTGGCACACATGGTGAGCTTCCTTGAACAGGAGCAAATCATCAAGAAGTCGACCGTGGGCGTATATGTGCTCGTAACAAAATGCGACAAGATTCCCTGCTCGCGCGAGGAGCGACCCGAAAAGGCCTTCAGGTTTGTGGAGGAGGAACTGGGCGAGTTCTGGGGGCCCCTGCAGCGCATCTGCGCCCGCAACGGCGTGGCCGACCTCAAGGTGCTCTCCTACAGCGTGGGCGACGTGTTCGCACAGAAACTATGTAAGTTCGACCCCAGCGACACAGAGAAGGTGCTGGAGAAAATCTTCGTCCACACCAAGGCCGAGGGCGGCACCTGGGGCTGGCTCAAAGAATAATGCACCAAGAACTCCCAACTCATAACTCACAAACTCATAACTCACAAACTCCCAACTCACAAACTCCCAACTCACAAACTCATAACTCACAAACTCATAACTCATAAACTCATAAACTCCCAACTCCTAACACCTCACTCTGATGAAAGATATCAAGATAGCACTCTACGGGCAGTTTAACAACGACACAACGTATGGGTTCACCTTCCCCGACGACTTCAACTCGGCCATGACCATGACAGCCAAGGAGGAGTGGATGCGCACCATCAGCGACCCACGCGACGATGCACGCGTGTTCAACACCAGCCGCATCTACACCGTATGGAAAAACGCCGACGGGGGCAACTACTACGGTGTCATCGTGCCCAACAAGAAAGACACCCGCAACGGATACATACTGCTGGTGCTCTACATAGACAAGCAGCTGCCACGCAGCGGCACGGTCATCATCGACGCACTGGCCTTCTTAGAGAAAAAACTCATAGAAGAGGGCGTGCGCGACAAGCAGATGGTGGCACAGTATGTCGATGGCATACGCAGCCAATTCATAGTCGACGTGAGCGGAGCCGCCACCGCTCCCGCAGCAAAGACGCAGACACGCGCCTACCGACTCTACAGCAACGAGCAGGAGCTGGCCGAGCTGTTCTACTATCCCAACCAGGAAGCCTATGCACCCTACAACCGTGTGCTTTTCGTGCCACAGGAGGCTGCACCGCAAAACGCCATTGCCAATTTCCAGCAGCTCAGCAACAGCATCAGACGCTCCTACAGCATTCTGTGCCCGGAGGGTGTGAGTGCCGACAGGAAAACCGTTACCGACGACGGCAAGTTCGTCGTCACCTACACCAAGGCCGGCTACTCGCCCACACAGTATGAGATAACGGTAAAGAACGCCAACTCGAAGCTATATACCATCGAAGGCAACACCGTGCGCGTGAAGGATGCAGCAGAGGCCGGCGTAACGTTCAAGCGCAAGGCACGCTTCAGGGTGTTCTCACAGGCCTCCCACCAGCCCGTAAGCCCGTTCTTGGTCGACGGCGTGCGCATGCAGTTCGACCAGGAGGCCGTTGTAGGCGACAACGAGGAAATGACTTTCAAGATCGATGCTTCGGGCTTCCGCACAAAGACGGTGAAGGTGCGCATGGCCGACCTGATGCGCGACAGTTTTTTGGTGCAGGTCGACCTCGAGCCGAAGGAAGAGACGGTGAAGATCAGGGCATACGTAGACGGGAAGGCCGTCAGCGGCTCTGCCCACATGCAGGCCGACGACCCGCTGCTGCCCTATCTGCGCAGTGCGGCTTACGAGGTGAACATCAGCAAGACCAACAAGGCTGCTGCCACCACGGCCAAGACCGCTGCCGCTGCCCAGGCCGACGCCAAGGGCAACAGCCGCCAGCCGCTGATGAAGACGCTCCTGGTGGCCCTCGCCGCACTCGCCATAGGCTTCCTCCTCGGCACCGTGCTCAGAGGCGGGAGCCATGACACGGGCGACGACGACGAGGGCCCGACAAGCGGCACCATGCGCCCTCCCATCAATGCGAGCAGCGGTGCTAACAGCGAAGCCGACGAAGAATACGACGACGACACCGACGACGACACCGACGACGACGACACCGACCTGACCGGCGGCCCCACCGACGAGGAGCTGCTGTTCCAGGAGGAGCAAAGAGCATTTGAAGAGGAAGACCTGCTCTACATGAAGAAAGAAGACACATGGTCGCTCAACGACCTGAAGTCGCAGAAGTACAAGCAGCTCATCGTCGACATGGAAACAGCCAACTACGAGGGCGTTCTCAACAATGAGTACACCACCAACAACACATTGGTGCGCAACAACTACTGGGTAAAGATGACCATGGCGCTGGCAGCCATCGTAGAAGAGGGAGACCCCGACCGGCTAAAGGAGTGCGACTTTGAGTTCACACAACGGCTCGTGAAAAACGGAAAGGCTAACATTGCCGAGCTCTGCAGCGCCATCATGAGCATCTCCAAGCGATCAGCCAAACGCACCGCAGCCGATGTAGCTCCCGCCGTAACGGGCGGCACACGCACCGGCGGCACCCACACAAGAACCAATCCCAATCCCACCAGAGGCCGGCAAGGCGCAGGGCAAGGAGCGGGCGGCACACAGGGCGCGGGCGGTACACAGGGCACCGGCGGCACACAGACAGGCAGCGGCCTGCAGACCACTTCTGACGATTAAACGAACAAAAAAGAATACACACCCATCTCCTAATCCCCCCAACCACTATGAAACTTGCCATAAAAATACTACTCATAGTCCTGGTGGTAGCAGGCATAGCCTACATCGCCATCACTCAGTTCGGCAGCATGGACGACACCCCGCCGCCACCCGTGCCAGAGCTGACCAAGTTTGAGAAACACATACAGAAACGCGTGGAGAACGAAGTGGCCGACTGCAGCTACGACGAGGCCACAAAGGCCTTCAACAGCATCATGGACGAGATAACCACCGAGGCCCACATCATGGTGGAGCGCGACGGCGAAGAAGAACCCTCCATCAGCGACGAGGAGGCACAGAGCTGCCGCGAGGAGCTGTTCTATGCCTATGCACCCATCTTCACCGCCCACACCGACGAGTACTTCCAGCGCTCCACCTGGGACGAGGCTTACATCAACCAGCTGCGCGACAAAGCCAGGGAGATGCAGCAGGCACACATAGCCGAAGAGGGAACAGCCACCACACAGAAGCTGGCTGCCACCATCAAGACCGTCGACGACTATCATGCCGCCCTGAAGGTGGTGCGCCAGGCAGAGGGCTGCACCACCGTGGCGGCAGCAAAGAGCATCATCAGCGAGGCACAGGCCTACCAGCGCGCTCCACTCACCAACTGCGACCGGCTGCGCTCACAGCTGGCACAGGTGCCCACCAAGGCCAAGAACGCAGTGGCCACCGTCATACGCAACCGCTGCGCCGACGTCATCAATAAGTTCGACAACATCAGGTACGGCAGCTACCGCGAAGCCAACGACGCCATCAACAGCTGCACCAGCGCCATCACCGACTATTACAACGCCTTCGGCCGAGGTGCCTTCGACGCAGAGCTGAAGAAGTTCAGCGACAGAAAGAAATACATGAGCAACGTCTACCTCTAACCCCCCTAACACCCGCACACCAATGAAGCACCTCACATCTATCATCCAGCCATGCTTGTTCGCAGCAGCACTCTGGCTCATGCCCTCCACGCTCTGCGCACAGCAGACAGAAGCCGACCTCGAGAAAGCCATCAAACAGCAGAAAGAACAAATAGACAAGCTCAACCACGACCTGGCAAGGCTGCAGAAGGAGAACGAGCGGCTGGGCTCACAGCTCGACATGCTGAAAAGAGAGCTCGACATGGCGCGTGAGCGCGAAGAGCAGGTGGGCAGAATCGACAACATCATCTTCCAGCAGTGCCTGCTCTTCACGCTCGAGCGGCGCTACGACGCCGAGCGCATAAAAACGGCCAAGGACTGCGTCAACAGCCTCGCACTGTGGAACAACGCCAAGTATAAGGACGCCTGCAAGGACCGCATGGAGATGATGGACAAGTATAAGGCCTACAACGACGAGCTCACCAACTTCCTGCTCCAGCAGAAAGCCATGTTCGAGAGCGCCACCACACCCTGGGTCAACGACGCACTCACAGAGAGCATGTTCAACTCCGGACTGAAGGAGCTCAACTACTACAACGACTGCTACCTCAGCCGCAAAGCCAAGCCCTTCAGAACCATACCCTATCTCAACGACGTCATCGACACACTCATAGAGATGATCAGCGGAAAATACGCACCCATATCCAAAAACGAATACGAAGCAATCATCAAAAAACTACAGCCAAAACAGCCATAAAAGGAAACGGGAAAAGGATGAACACAGACAACTCCTAAACTCGACAAAGTTGAATGGACTGGACAAAACTCATCTCCAATTGCCGACTGGGACAGGAACACCGACACCCAGAGCGGCACGATGACCGTACGGAGTTCAAGCGCGACTACGACCGACTCATTTTTTCTGCACCTTTCCGCCGCCTGCAGAACAAGACACAGGTGTTTCCCCTGCCCGGCAGCGTCTTTGTGCACAACCGCCTCACACACTCGCTTGAAGTGGCATCGGTAGGCATGTCGCTGGGCAACGACGTGGCACGCCACCTATGCCACGAAGCCCCCGCACTCTGCGCAACCATGGTGCCAGAGATGGGGCAGATAGTGGCCACAGCATGCCTGGCGCACGACTTGGGCAATCCGCCCTTCGGCCACTCAGGCGAGAAAGCCATACAAACCTTCTTCACCGAAGGCGGGGGACTCTTCCTGAAGGAGCAACTGCGGCCTGAGTTCTGGTGCGACATTACCCGCTTCGACGGCAATGCCAACGCCTTCCGTCTGCTCACCCACAGCTTCAAGGGACGCCGTCAGGGCGGCTTCGCCATGACCTATAGCACGCTGGCATCCATAGTGAAGTATCCCTTCCCATCGACAGTGGCCACAAAGTGTAAGTTCGGGTTCTTCAGCACCGAGCGCCAGCATTACGAGGCAGTGGCCCGCCACTTGGACATACCCCAGATAGGCGATGACCGCTGGGCACGCTACCCACTGGTCTACCTCGTCGAGGCTGCCGATGACATCTGCTACGAAATCATGGACCTAGAGGATGCCTACAAGCTGAAGATACTCACTTACGACGAAACAGCGACACTCATGATGGCATTCTTTGACGATGAGGCCTGCAACCACATTCGCCAGCGCATCAGTGACGAGGAGCTGAGCGACCCCAACGAGAAGATACAGTACCTGCGCGCGTGCGTCATTGGGCTGTTGGAAAACGAGTGCGCCAATGCCTTTATCAGCCACAGCAAAGACATTATCAACGGCACCTTTGAAGGCTCACTCATCGAGCATATCAGCTCCCGGCCCTGCCAGGCCTACCAGCATTGCGCCAAGCTGTCGCGCCAGCGCATCTACAAGAGCCAGCCCGTGCTCGACGTTGAGCTTTCTGGCTATCGCATCATGGCCACCCTCATGGAGCTGATGGTCGAAGCCATCATGCACCCCGACCGCTACTACTCGCAGCAGCTCATAGGCCGCGTCAGCAGCCAGTACGACATAGAGAATCCGCAGTTGGAAGCACGGCTCATGGCAGTTATCGACTATATCAGCGGCATGACCGATGTCTATGCCCTCGATGTCTACCAGAAGATTTGCGGCATCAGTCTGCCCGTCATATAGCCCATAGCGGTTCACGCTTATCAGTATGGCACGCAACCTTTCTATGCACGCACCGTTGCTACCAATGGTAGTATGCTTGGCGGTGGGCATAGCTGTGGGCAGCAGCCTTGCCTTAGGTGACCTGCTGCAGTGGTTTATGCTGACCGCAGCGGTAATAGTCACTATGCTGGTTGGCCGCTGGCCGGTGGTGCAGAGCTGCGCACTGGGGTTGTGCTTTATCCTGTTAGGCATGCTGGTGGCCAAGCCACCTGCGCAGACCGCCAAAGGCGTATGGATGGAGGCGGTAGTGGCTTCGGCTCCCATTGAGAAACCCAAGACAATGATGGTCTATCTGCTGCTGCCCACCACGGGCGAGCGTCATCGTTGCTACTTGTGGAAAGAGGAGCGCAGCAGACAGCTGTGCATAGGCGACAATGTAATGGTAAGGCTGAACGCTGAAGGGACTGACACCCTGACGCAAAACGAGCAATGGATCACGTTTGTGCGCAGCAGCGACTGGCATGCTGGTGGCGATGGCTGGAATCACCTGACCCACCTGCAGCGTCTGCGCCTCAGGGCGTTGCAGTGGCGTGAGCAGTTGGTGCAACGGCTACAAGCCGGTGGCAACGATGATGCGCAAGCTGTGCTGGCGGCTATGGCGCTTGGCCGCAAAGACGCCCTCAGCCCTGCCTTGCGCCGTACATACGCCACCACTGGCGCCTCACACATACTGGCACTGAGCGGACTGCATCTGGGCATCATCTACATGCTGCTGTCGTTCCTAATGATAGGCCGTCGCCGCTATTGGCTATCGCAGGTAATAATAGTACTGGCCGTCTGGGCCTTCGCGCTGCTCACCGGCTTCTCTACCAGCATAGTCAGAGCCTCAGTGATGATCAGCCTCTATGCCCTCTTCGCGCTGGGTGGGCGACGGCGTGCACCATTGGGCGTACTCAGCTTCACCGCCATGGTAATGCTGCTGGCCGACAGCCGTTCACTCTTCGACGTGGGCTTCCAGCTGTCGTTCATGGCCATGTTGGGCATACTGCTGTTCATGCCATTGTTCATGGGGTTCACGTCGGCACGCTGGATGATGGCGCACAGGGTGGTGCGTTGGCTCTATGGTCTCTTGGCGGTGTCGCTGGCGGCACAGATAGGCACAGCGCCCTTGGTGGCCTATCACTTTGGCTATTTCTCGCCCTGGTTTTTGATTACCAATATGGTGGTGGTGCCTGCCGCCACCGTCATCCTGTGTGGCGCCCTGCTCACGCTGGCAGTGCCGGCGCTGGCAGGTCTCCTGCTCACGCTGACGGGCTGGCTCAACGGAGCACTGCAGGCAATCTCAACCCTGCCCTTTGCCAGCATCGGTGTTCTTCAGCCGACGGTGCTCCAGGTGTTCCTGTTCTACTTGTCTGCGGCGGTGGTCTATGTGTTGTTGCGCCGATGGCTTATGGTCTAGGTAAACCTCCAAAGGCGCCGAAGGCTGGCTGTGGTGCTTTCTCTGGCTCTCCGAAGAAGGAGGCCTCTGCATCCTCGTGGTTGAGCTTGAACACCATGAACTTGGGATTCTGCTCGGTGCAGGGAGCCCATGTGCCGCCGTTCTGGCCGTTCGGGTCGCCATACTTCACGAAGTTGCTCCATGCCGTCAGCATCTTCTCGCTCAGGAGCCAGTCGCCCTTCGTCCACGGACGCCAGCAGTGCTTCAACGACTTGAACACAAACCAGAGGTCGGAGGAGTGGAAGGCTCCCCTCAGGCGCTGCGTCACCTCGGGATGGCTGCCGTCGTCGGGCAGCGGCCGTGCAAACTGATAGGCCCATGCCTTGCCGCCCTTCTGCTGGCGCACCTTGCAGAACTCGACAATGTTGGGAGCCATGTTGCCCATGTCGTTCAAGGTGAAGCCAATCATATAGGGCACGTCGGCGAGTGTGCCCTCGCGGGTGGCGTCGTCAAAGCTCTTCAGGCTGACATAGCCGTCGATCATGGGCATGAGGGGCAGTCCCCTGCGCATGAAGGGCATGGCGCCCGCAGGCTGCTGCCCGTCGCTGTTCACCTGGTAGTAGAGCGTAGGGAGCGCGAAGACGGTCTCGGTGCTTGCCTGCCGCATCTTCTGCAGGTCGGTAAGCCCTGCCCAGTCGAACACCTTCTTGGCGTTGGCCTCCGCATCGGCAAAGGAACCGCCGCTGTAGCGGGCGCCCGTCATCTGGCCGTTGGCATCGGGTATGGCAAGACCCTGCGCACTCATGATGACAGCCTTGTGAAACAGGCCACGGGCGAGAGGACTCTCACAGAGGGTGCGCACACTGCCGCCGCCTGCGCTCTGGCCGAAGATGGTGACGTTGCTGGGGTCGCCGCCAAACTGCGCAATGTTCTTCTTTATCCACTTCAGGGCTTCTATCTGGTCGAGTATGCCGTAGTTGCCTGACACGTGGTGCGGGCTCTCTGCCGTGAGTGCGGGGTGTACGAGGAATCCGAACACGCCCAGGCGGTAGTTGATGCTGACGAGCACCACGTCCTTGGCGCCCCACTCCTGTCCGTCGAACTCCGGCTCTGAGCCCCAGCCCTCGCGATAGCCGCCGCCGTGAATCCACAGGGCTACGGGCAGCTTGGCGGCAGGCGCGCCGGGAGCCTTCGTCCATACATTCAGGTAGAGGCAGTCCTCGCTGTAGGGGGCCTCCTTGCCGTAGCCCCACTCGGTGAAGTAGCCGCCAGGATACTGTATGGCCTGATAGCTGGGATGGCCGAAGGTGTCGCACACCTTTACGCCCTTCCAGGGCACGACGGGCTGCGGCTCCCGCCACCGGTTCTCCTTGATGGGGGGTGCTGCGTAGGGAATGCCACGATAAACGTACACGTCGGGATGGTCGTCGGCCAGCACACCTTGCACCTGACCGCCTTCAATGGTTAACACGGGGTTTTCTGCAGCCCGCGCTGCTACTGCTGCCATGAGCAGTAGGGGTAATAATAGTTTTTTCATTATTGATAAGGGGTTAAGGGGTTTATTCGTGCTTTATTCTTACGATATTGAGCGAGTAGGGCGGCACGTGGAGCGGCACGCTGCTGCCCTGTGGCGACAGCAGCTGCTCCACGGGGTGTATGTTGGTGGGCGAGAGCAGGGTGTTCTCGTCCATGCCGTCGCGTGCCGCCAGGCGCACCACGCGGGCGCACTGAGGCGTGAAGTTCTTCAGGCGGAGAAGAGCGGTGGTGGCCGTCTGGCTGGTGTTCACCACCTTCACTATGAGCTCGCCCGCGGCATCGTCGATGGTGGCCGACGAGAAGATGCCCTTCGTCTCGTCGTGCTTCAGCACGGTGTCGAAGACGAGGTCGCCGTCGAGCCACGCCTTCACGCTATCGCCAGCCACCTGCAGGGTGACGTCATACCACCTGCCCGTCTCCACGCGGCCACGACGGGCAGCGGTGAGCAGCTTGCCGCCGCTGCTTATTTGCTCTATGGCGTGCTGCGTGTTGCCCCATCCGCCGAAGTTCAGCCAGCAGTAGTTGTGCTCATCCACATAGTTGAAGACGATGAGGAAGCCCTCGGCGCCGCCGTCCTTGCGGGCGCGGAACTTGGCGGTGTAGTGGTCGCTGCTGATGCTGCGGCGCTCCAGGCAGATGGTGGCCTCCTGACGGCTAGTCTGGCGCACGGTGGTGCCCTCGGTCGTCCATTCGCCACGCACAGCCGTTGTGGGCTCCTTGGTTTCGAACGACGCCTGCGTGCCCCATGTGCCGAAGCCAGCCAGACTCTTCATGGGCGTGAGCTGCTGGCGGTTCTCGGCCTGGTAGGGGTCGTGCTGCTGCACCCTCACCACCTGTGTGCCAATGTGGGCGGGCATAAGCTGCTGCACGTAGTAGGAGGGGGTGCCCATGACGTGGCTGCTGGAGAAGCGTATCATGTCGGGGCGCCACCTCGCGTCGTTCTCGTTGACGAAGATGGGAGCGTAGGAGGCCAGCAGCACCACGTCGGAGTTGTTCTCCATGCCCATCATGTATACGGCCTCGCCCAGTGCAGCATTCATATTGCCCAGGTTGCCGAAGCCGTTGGTCACGGCATACTCGCCCACGTAGATCTTCGGTGCGCGGCGGTCGTAGCTGTCGTATTTGTGGAAGGCGCTGGCAAACCAGTCGGGCGAGCGGTAGTAGTGCTCGTCGAGCAGGTCGACGGGCAGCGTCGAGTTCCACTTCGGGTTGTCGTCGCCCCATGCCACGACGTTGCCAATGATTTTCATCTCGGGGTACTTGGCCCGTATGGCCTTGTAGAACTGCTCGTAGCGCTCGTAGTAGTGGTCGCTCTGCTGGCGCGGGTCGGGCTGGTTGTTCTCGTTGCCCACCTCCAGGTACTCCAGTCCGAAGGGCTCGGGGTGTCCGTTCCTGGCGCGCAGTGCCCCGTATGTGGTGCTGACGGGGCCGTTGGCATACTCTATGGCGTTGAGGCACTCGTCTATCCAGGGCTGAATGGAGTCGTAGGGCGTCATGCCGCCGTGCCACAGGCCGACGTTCACCACGAAGAGGGGCTTGGCGCCGAGGTCTTCGGCCAACTGCAGGTACTCGTGGTAGCCCAGGCCGTCGGTGGTGCGGTAGCCCCAGTTCACGTTCCAGTGGCCCTCGCGCTCCTCAATGGGTCCTATGGTGCGCTCCCATCTGAAGGCATTGTCGGGGCTCTCCTGTCCCTCCACGAAGCAGCCGCCGGGGAAGCGCATGAACTTAGGATGCATCTGCCACAGCATGTTGGCCAGGTCGGGGCGCATGCCGTTAGGCCGGTTTTTGAAGGTGGGGGGGAAGAGGCTCACCACATCGAGCTGCACCTGCCCCTCGCCGTCGAAGACGAAGGCGAAGTGTGCCTGCGGGTCGTTGGCGGTGGCGGTGAGGGTGGCCTCGTATTTGGCCCAGCCTTTTCCAGCGGGCAAACCGCCGGACACACTGCTGCCTTTGTCGGCGGGCAGGCCGCCGACTATGCTTTCGGCATAGAGCCGTGAGCCGTCCTTCGAGCAGAGGGTGGCCTTGATGGTGCCTTTGTATTTGGGCGCCTTGGCCCAGAAGGAGAGGCTGTAGGTGCGTCCCTGCACGACGTTGATGCCCCAGAAGCCCTCGTTCACCAGACAAACGGGACTGGCTGTCGTGGCGCTCACGTCGAGCTGCAGGGCATGGTGCTGCACGCTGTTCAGCAGGGGTGTCTTCTTCGTAGGCTGTATGAGCTGTGCGTTGAGCTGCGACGGGGCGGCAGCATAGGTCGACCACCCCTGCATGTCGGCAGGAGCGCCATAGCGCGGACCGTCCTCAAACGAGCGGTTGCGTATGAGTTCGGCATAGAGGCCGCCGTCGGCGGCGTGGTTGATGTCTTCATAGAAGATGCCATAGAGCATGGGGCTCACCTTTGGTCCGCGCTGTTGCGCGTCGATGTCGATGCTTACTTGTGCCTGTGCGGTGAGTGTGAGTGCACTCCAGCCCGCAATGAGAAGATAGTGTCTAATGGTCATAAGAATTAGGAGTTATTAGTGAGATTCGTGGTCGGTAATTATCCGTGAGATCCGTGAGATTCGTGTTCAAAAACCATTCGTGTTATTCGTGAAGATTCGTGATCGTAAAAAATTATCATTCGTGGTCGGAAAATCATTCGTGGGATTCGTGGTCGGAAAATCATTCGTGGGTGTGGTGGTTTATTTTCCACCCTATGGCGGCAATGACAATCGACATGATTGGGCTGAGTAGGTTGAAGAAGCAATAGGGCAGGTAGGTGAGTGTGGCCACCCCCAGCACCGTCGACTGCGTCATGCCGCAGGTGTTCCAGGGTATGAGCACCGACGTGACGGTGGCGGCATCCTCGGTGGTGCGGCTCAGCAGGCGTGACTCGTATCCCTTCTTGTGATACACCTCCTTATATATGTCGGCTGTGAGCACGATGGAGATGAACTGGTCGCCGGTGGTGATGTTCATAAACATGCCCGAGCCCACCGTCGACGCCACCAGACTCACCCTGTTGCGCACCAAGCGCACTATCACCCTGGTGATGCTCTCTATCATTCCGCTAGCCACCATGGCTGCACCGAAACACATGGCACAGAGTATGAGCCAGATGGTGTTGAGCATTCCCGACATACCCCTTGTGGCTATCAGTTCGTTGAGCGCTGCCGAGCCCGTGTCCACCGTCGTGGCGCCGTAGCAGGTGATGGCCAGGCCCTGGGTGAGCGTTGCGGCCGACGACACCTCGCCTCCACCCACCTCGCAGAGAATGTGTGGCTGCAACAAGAGTGCCATGACGGCTGCCATCACCGACGATGCGAACAGCACGATGAGCGAGGGCACCCGCCGCGCAATGAGCACCCCCGTGAGCAGGGGCACCAGCAGTGTCCATAGCGATATGTTGAACGTGCGTTCCAGTCCTTCGGTGTATTCGCTCACCTGCACTTCAGCATTACCGCCCCAGCTGAGTCCGCTGATGAAGAAGATGACGATGGTAATGAGGAACGTGGGCATGGTGGTGAACATCATGTAGCGTATATGCACAAAGAGGTCGGTGCCAGTGGCCGACGATGCGAGTATGGTGGTGTCGCTCAGGGGCGACATCTTATCGCCAAAATAAGCACCCGAGATGATGGCGCCCGCCGTCCACGCCACAGAGATGCCCAGGGCCTGGCCTATGCCTAAGAGCGCCACGCCAATGGTGGCAATGGTGGTCCACGAGCTGCCCGAGAGCAGCGACACCAGCGCGCAGATGATGCAGGCCGACACCAGGAAGAACTGTGGCACCATGAGCTGCACACCATAATATATTAATGTGGGCACAATGCCGCTAATCATCCACGTGCCTGCCAGCATGCCCACACAGAGCAGTATGAGCAGCGTGATGCTCACCTGACCAATGGTCTTCTTTATCTGCTTCTCAAACGCCTTCCAAGGCACACGGTAAGCGGCCATCGAGATGGTGACACACACCGCCATGCCCATGAGCAGCGCTATCTGGCTGCCTCCGTTCAGTGAGTCGCTGCCAAAGAGGGCAATGACTATGGCCAGGAAGCAGATAAGCACCACTACAGGTATCAGTGCAATGAGCGGATGCGGCACCGTATTCTTAAACATCGCTTCTATATAACTAAGTAATATTATTATTCATGTTTGCTTTCGTTGATGCGAAAAATTTGCTGCAAAGTTACGAAGAAGCAGGCTAAACACCAAATCTCTATCCACTTTTTTTGGAAATGATATAACAGTTGACTTGGACTCCGTAGGCACTCCTGATCAACTGTTATATTTCCTATAATTATTTGTGAACTCAACTATAATACAACCGTACGCGTTTCCCTGAACACCAAGGAAGCCCCCATATCTAGCGCGACGCGCTTCCAAATCACTTTGGAAGCGCGTCGCGTCGTAATGTGTCATAAGATGAATGCCCGTGTCATTCCCCCGGCCTCTCCAGCCCCAGCATCTGCACCTGGAAGAGGGAGCGCTTGGTTTCTGGCGGCAGTGCCCTGAACACCTGCCCCTTCTTTCCGTCGGTGAAGAACTGCTGGTAGCCGCAGCCACCCTCTTCCTTAACGAGTATGCTGTCAGGCAGGAAACCCTTAATCTGATAGGCGTGGTTATGGTCTTTCTTCACTATGAGGTAGTCGCGGGCCACAACCACATGACGGTTGAAGAATATCTCGTCGTGATGGAAGCGCGGACTCACCAGCCCTGTGTTGTACCTAGCTTCAGGCACAGCGCGTCACGGCCGAAGTGCTCGCTTGCGTATGCCACTTCCACACCTGCCAGCATCCTGAACTCCGGGTCGTCGTCATAGTAGCAGTTGCCCTTCGGGTCCCAGTAGATGCAGGCGTTCCATGCCTCATGTGCACTCCTCGTCTTCCCGGATGTAGAACTTGTCAGTATGCTCCATGACCATCTTCACAATGTCCTCGCTGTAGGAGCCGCAGTCAGCACGGAAGCTCCTGACATGAATGCCGAACGACCTCATCATCTCGAAGAAACGCCGGTGAGTCTCTGCCTGCATGAAGCGCACGTTCGCATTGCCGTCACGGTTCTCAAGATAGGCTATCAGCCCGCCGATGGTGAACACGCCTGGGCTGTAGCCGTCAAAGCCCTTGTAGGTGCGCTTGCTGTCATACTTCTCCGCCTCAAGGAACTGGTGGTCGAAGTCCACGTCGTACTCGCCTCCCTCCGCGAGCTGCCCTGTGGCCAGCAACAGCTTGATGAGCAGCTGGTTAAGTCTCTCCGCCGTGTTGAAGTCATAGACGTTGCCCGTCTTTTCTGCCGTGTATGATATGTTCTCCGTTGCCAGTTCCTCAATGCCACGCAGCACTGTGTCGGCACTTGGAACACGTGTATGCGGACGCTCGGCAAGCACGTCCTTCAGATACAGATTGAGGTCTTCCATACAGTCGCCGCCACAACAGAACACGGAGAAGATGGCCCGTATAATCTCGCTGTACTGATAGCCTATCAGCTTACTGCGAAGTCCCAGGTGGGAGTCGATTACAGAGGACAGAATACGGTCAAATTTGTCCAAAACGAAAAATATTCCGCCAAAAGCGGTGATTTTCTCAGATTTTATGCTTACCTTTGCCATGTCATTGATGATTTTGCTTGTCTTGATTTGCAGCACTAAGGTAAGTGAAAAATCTGACATGAAAAAATCCTGGGCTGCTCGGCTCTGCCGCTTTGCTCGCAAAGAACTTTTTGTTGCTCAGGTACTTATAAATAATGTTAAACTAAAGTGCTGCGGAATTTAGGACTATATCAAACTATAAATGGATATGAATAAGATAACATCACGTGAAGCATTGGTGCAGGAGATAGCAGAAGCCCTGCAAATGCATTTTGACGAAAGTCAGTCCTATCTCAACCTTACCACACAGGAAGTAGGGATGTGGGTAAATCCTGCATTGGTTGGTGATGACTGCCAATGGCCTAATGACGGCGATGAAGTGATAAGAATCGACACCCTTTCATCGCGCGATTCTTTTCAGGCGATGGAAGAATTTGCCGACAAGCAGCCGGAAAAAATTGCCGACAAACTATATCACTCATTGAACGGCAGCCGTCCTTTCGCGCGTTTCAAAGCCGCAGTAGACATTCTTGACTTGCTTCAAGACTGGTATGCGTTTAAAAACGAATACTACAAGAAGATGGCCGAGAAATGGATGCATTATTATGAAGTCGACTTCAAGGATGGAAAAATCGTTGCGAATAGCGATACGCTTACATGGCATAACGACGATTCCAATGAAGATGATGGTCTTGATTAAAGACGTGTTATTGGGATATGGCAAAGAAAAAACAGAAGAAACTGCAGACGGGACAGCAATTCCTGTCGCCAGAACAATATATGAAACAGCGTGCACGCACGTTGGAGATTGGCACATGCTATGTATCGGACGATATGACGGAATGTGGCGAGGGTCACGTCATTGTTACCCGTCGGCATACTGGCGGTCGCATCAGCATGGCTATGTACCTGGTAGATATCTATTGCCTTGGTGTGAAAGATTCTTTCTTCCGACTCAGACTTGAAGAGGACGAGCTAGACGAGATGCTCGATATGGGATCTGGTGTTCACGAATGTTCATATGAAGAAGCCCACAACTGGGTATATGGTGCCATCGCTTGGGCCGAGGAGGCTGGCATTGAGCCCGACAAGTCGTTTGCCGTTACAAAGTATATGCTTAAGGAAGACACCGACGACGTGCCATTGATAGAATATGAATTCGGACTGCATGGCAAACACCTGCTGATGGCCAACAACAACTTGGAGGCCAGCCGCTACTTGCCATTGTTAAAGAAGAACCTGGGCGAAGGAAATTTCACGTTCACCATCAAAACCGATTATGATGAGGACTTTGAATGGGATGAGGAGAAAGCACTTGAACGACAGGAACAATTTGATGAGAGTCCGCTCTTTAACCGTTATGGCCCCGCCACGGAATACACCTACTGTCACCCGAACTATCCTCAGACGCTCCAACTTGACAGTTCAGAATGGCTCTACAGAGAGCTGCAGAATACAGATAATGCATTTTCTCTTTCCGAAGAGCTGACCAGCCGCATCCTAGCACTGCCCCGCGACATTGTGCAGCATGACTTGGAACAGATAGTGCTCTATCACATAGGCAAGACCTGTGACGGTATTCCCGACGACTATGAACCTGACGGTTACACGGGCATATTGGCCAACTGCGTCATTCTTTTAGGCGAGGTGGGTAGTGAGGATAGCAGCCTTGACGTGGTGTTGGAACTGTTGCGCCAGTCTGACAAGTTCATGGAGTATCATTTCGGTGATGCTGGTGACGAGATATTTGTGCCCACGCTCTATCTGCTCGGGCAGAACCGCCTTGACGTACTGATGAACTTCTTCAAAGAAGAGGGTCTAGAAACGTACTGCAAATGTTATGTACCCACCGCCGTAGCACATATCGCTCTTGTGCAGCCTGAGCGTCGCAGCGAGGTAATCGAATGGTTCCGTGAGGCCATCTGCTTCGCCACGAAGATGCTGCCTAAGACACAGTGGATAGACTGTGATCTGGCCGGACTAATGCTGCACAACCTGCTCGACATACAAGCTAAGGAACTGTTGCCCGAACTTCGCGAGATGTTCGCTACAGGACTCGTTGATCTTGGTGCCTGCGGTGACTTCTCCGATGTATCACGCATGATAGCCAATCCACGTTACATTGGTGATCCGTCAGTTCATGAGACAGACATCTATAAGCGTTTTGCAGATATGAAACGGCGTTGGGAGAAATAAATCATAATATGATAATCGGATATGAAACAGAAAAGTCTTGACAAGTTCTTAGAACTGGCTTCGTTTGAAGACCAGAACTTTTAATCGGGATGACGAGGTAAATGAGGCCGTTTAGATGGAATTATATACTTCTGACGGTTAAAATTCTTTTAAATTACACCCTATTATATATAAGTTAGAGATTTATTGTGTATCTTTGCAGATGCTATTTGTCCGTGGGGCTGAGATGCTCTTTGAGAAGAGCTGAGCTTACGGGCGGAGCACTACATAATAAAAGGCGTTACTGACGCTTTGCTTTTGGTCGTTTCGAAACTACCACAAATCGAATAGTAGACTAAGACAATGCAGGGGTAGCTGCCACGGGGTGTAGTATATACTCTCCGTAGTGTGCTGCGAGGCTCGTGTAGCCTCAAAGCACACTTTACGGGTGTCTATATACTCCAACGTGGGTGTTTCTCTGTCTGTTTTCTACTATGGGCTGTGGTAGGCCTCGAACGACGAACAGGCAGATGCAAGCACCCACGTTTTTTCTTTTGTAGTTAACCGAATGTGATACTTGTTCGTATGGGTGAAGGCGGACAACTATAAAGGAACGAACTAACGATAAAGGAATAGTAATAAGAGTCTTTGACATCCTTGATTAGGCTGAAGAAGCAGAATTAGGACCTCTGGAAACACATCAGTCAGACAAGGCAACGGATGTTTACGCTCATACGGGCGTGGATCAAACGATTGTTGTCTGATGTAGGCCGTCCTAAGCCTTGCTTCTACCAATCTCTCCACGCCCCCTTTTCGAAACGAGGAGAGGGCTTTTTATGTCAACAGTAGTAAAGGATATCAACGAAAGTTCAGAGAAGATAGACGAAGTAAAGCGCATCGTAAAAGATCGTGCGTTGGCACTGGAATACAAAAAGCAGATACCACAAACACCGATTTCAGAAGGACCATCGTGGAAGGATTTACAATTCTCTCAACCAAGAAACATTGTTAGGATAGGGACTGTGTTCAGTGGTATAGGTGCTATTGAACACGCTTTCCAGCGCCTTGGGCTAAAGCATCGGATTATGTTTGCTGGCGATATCGAACCCAAATGTAAGGAAAGCTATTTTGCAAACTATGACATTAAAGAGGAAGATTGGTTTACTGATATACGCAACTTCGATGCCCGCCGATATAAGGGAAATGTAGATTTCGTCATCGGTGGTGCGCCCTGTCAAGCATTCTCTATGGTGGGTCACCGCCTTGGTTTTGAAGATGCTCGTGGAACGTTGTTTTATGAGTTTGCCCGTGTGGTAAAAGAAACGCAGCCGAAGGTGTTCTTGTTTGAAAATGTACGTGGATTGCTTAATCACGATAAAGGACGTACCTGGCATGTAATGTACGACATCTTCAATGAATTGGGATACGACGTAAAGTTCCGTGTGTTGAACAGTTGTGATTATGGCATACCACAGCATCGTGAACGCGTTTATTGTCTTGGCTTCAAGAAAAAGACGAAGTTTGAGTTCCCCGCACCGATTGAGTTAGAATATAAGATGTACGATTTTTTAGAAGACTATATTGACACTAAGTATTTTCTTAAGGAGAAAGGTATCAAGTTTGTGACCAGCCATAAGAACCATGACAAGTTCTACACTCAGATAAATGGAGAAATTCAACTTTGCCAGAAACGTAATCAGCAATTTAATTGGCATGGTGACTTTGTGTATCATCCAGATTCTGAATTGACACCTACCGACGAGGCTTTTGATGAATTCGTTTTCGATGTACACGATGTGGAAGAAAAGTATTATTTGTCGGATAAGGTGGCACGCTATGTGTTGGCAGGAGGTACCAAAAACTTTAAAACTTCGACAGAAACAGATCTAGATGTAGCTCGTCCGCTACTGCAATCCATGCACAAAATGCATAGGGCTGGCGTAGACAACTATGTTACTCATAAAGGGCGTATCCGTAAGTTGACTCCAAGGGAATGTTTGCGTCTGATGGGCTTCAAAGATACATTCAAGATTGTCGTTTCGGACACCTCTATGTACCAACAGGCAGGCAATAGTATAGTTGTCGATGTGCTGATTGCTATTTTGAAACAGATGGACATTACTAAATACGGAATTCAATTATGATTATTGAGGGGGAGAACTTTAAGTTTGAAGATACTTTCGAAACGCCCATTACCGTTGCTGATAGTTGGGTAATGCCCAAAAACAAATTGGGTGATGGTAATGGTGAAGCAAAGCTGTATGTAGGATCTCGTGACAAAATGGAGAGTTTCTTTGGAGAGATTGGATTTACAGCTACATGTTTTGTGCTTCGTCAAGACTTACAAGCCTATATGCTGGCCATTAAATCAGAATACTTAACTCCCTCACAAGAATACAGAGGAAAAGATGAAATGCGGATGTTGTGGTCAGAACGAATGGAGAAGATTAACGCGCTGCCATCAGGCATTGTTGTTTTCACGGTCAAAGAACAATCGCAAATTACAGGTTCGCGAGGATATGTCAATTCAACAGATAAAGTCTATAAGCTGATACGTGAGATATCCCTGCCATTAGTATCTTATATTTCTGCTATGCGTCTTGATTACAACGGGCAACCAATGTTCTATCTTAAATTGTTTGCTGATTTTGAAGAAATAGAGAAACGTAAAGCGTTTATCGAAAACTACGGGACAATTAAACAGGAAAATGAAGATCCTTTCTATGGTGTGCGAGAAGATTATGTAGAACCAAGACCTCAAATAAGATATAGCCGTGAAGGTCAGGATGAATACCGCAGGAAATTACTGGAAGAATGCCCGTTTTGTCCTATCACCATGATTAACGAAGAGTCTTTGTTAATTGCTAGCCACATTAAGCCTTGGGCGGTCTCTGACTCTCAGGAACGTATAGATCCCAACAATGGCTTCATACTTTCACCACTATATGACAAATTGTTTGATCGAGGTTATATCACTTTCACAGTTGACAAGCGAGTAACAATTTCCAATTGGCTGTCACGCCAAGTGAAAGAACGCATAGGTATAAAGGAGAATCAATTATTTCAATTCCTGCCCATAAATGATTCTCGCGCAAAATATTTAGAATATCATCGTAGTACAGTATTCAAGGGATAATAATTGTAAATTCCGCCACAGCCAAGAGCAGACGGCAGGGGCAGAGTGTATTGAATAGGGTTACCCGATGGCTATTAATTTGTTGTCGGGTAGGTCATACTTGACTGGATGGGCGAAGGAGAGAACCTTGCCATCATAAACTGATGACACGTCGATGCCTCTCTGTAGGAACTCATCCACTAACGCCTTATCATGATAAGAACGCATACTAGACCAGTTTCGGCTTTGCACGTGAGCGTTGAATACTGTTACTAACTCGAGAATCTGCATATCTGCGAAGCGCAGAGCAAACTTGATGTAATAAATGTGCTGTTGCATAACGTTTTGTTTTGAAGTGAATACTGTTGCTTCCGCATCGTACTGACCACCGTGGCTACGTTTTGCTCGGTTGGCGAGTCCATCC
>JAEEGG010001659.1_pt1 | contig 59313 bp, 51 predicted proteins | sample 9134161 | NCBI WGS metagenome assembly JAEEGG01 (sample SAMN16246543, study PRJNA631951) | gut metagenome | biome: gut microbiome; feature: rumen; material: CR-attached | host: Bos | place: Iran: Karaj | collected 2018-10
AAGTCGATACCATCAACGCCCACGGTGGCAAGCTCCCGGATGCCGTCGGTATTCCGGAAGAACAGCTCCGCGAAGCTTCCAAGTCTGCTGTTTGCAAGATCAACATCGACTCTGACAGCCGTCTCGCCATGACTGCCGCTATCCGTAAGTATTTCGACGAACATCCGGAACACTTCGACCCGCGCCAGTACCTCAAGCCGGCTCGCGAAAACATGCAGAAGATGTACGAACACAAGATCGTTGACGTTCTTGGTTCTAACAACAAGCTTTAATCGTAAATGCGGCTTGGCCGCATAAGCCAAAAGCTTTAAAAGCACCTCGGATTTTTTCCGAGGTGTTTTTATATTTGCAGTAATTCTTTAGGAGTATACAATGTCGCATTTCTGTATTACTAAGCAGTTTGTTCTGATTTCCACTACCGTCCTCGCCCTCGGCGCAACAGCCTCGGCAAACACCTGCACAGACGCCCTCTTTAGAGTTTATGCAAATCCGCTGCTCAATAACGACGGAGGAGACCGAGTAGATTCTCTTTACAGTTCCAACAGCACGAAATACAATTACGAGAACGGGAAACTCGTCCATATCCATAAAGACAAGAGAGAAAATAGCAGCGATTACATGGACTTGTACATCTACTATACTTCGGATGAATCCGCATTGAAGAGAAAAGGGCGCGAATACCTCGTGTCCGACTGCAGCGTGAAAGATACCTTGTGCTTCAAGCAGAAGGTGTACGACGAAGGGATGGCGTACGAAGGCTCGTTGACAACAAAAATCACGAAAAACTACGTCAGCCACGAGACGATAGAACCTGCCGGGAACAAGTTTGAAGAAGTCATAATGATGAAGGACACCGTCATCGACAGAACCATTCTTGGCTCCAAATCGAATCCGCAAAAAGTGAGCGAGATGCTCTATTCTGCCGACAAGAAAGACGACAAAAAGTGCTACATAAACATGAGCGGCAAGACTTACGGCGAATTTGCGTACAAGCCCAACGACAAGGGTTATTCCATAGCCTTCAGCATTACCGAAGGCAAGACGTCTTTCGAGTATTTCGTAACCAACGCCGGTGAAGCCCAAGCCATCCGCAAACACTTAAGCCGGTCATGATTTCCCCGAAAATGCGCTACTTCGACCTTCTCGGCCGTTATAAATTCAGCAAGTAAATCATCAATTATCAATCATCAATTATGCTCTGCCCTCACTGCCACGCCCCTCTCAAGGATAACGCCACGTTCTGCCCGCATTGCGGGAGCGACGCCGACACCGGCTGGAAAGACGGTGCCGAGTTTGCCGACCTCGAATCGCCGGATTACGACGAGATTGTGGAGAATGAGTTCGGGACGGACGAATACGGCAACAAGAAGAAAAAGGCAAACCCGATTGCCGTCGTAGCGGCAATCGTCGTCGCGATCGCGTTCATCGCCGCCATGGTCATAAGGTAGCCGGCGCATAGTAGCCAAACGGCCAGATCTTTTCTGGTAGACTTATCAGCCAAACGGCTTGGCACTGCCTAGCGGATCATGCTTTCGAGTTCCTTGATGAGCGTCATGGCTTCGGCGAAGTCGTAATCGTTCACCTTCTCCTTGATCGTGCGCATTTTCGCCTCGATTTCTTCGCCAAAGGCGATTCCTTCGAGTTCCTCGATGACGCGCTTGCACTTGGTTGTCGAGCAGGCATCCACGAACACCCTGAGCTGGGCCAGTTGCTTCTTGAGAATGTTTGTCGCTTCCGGAGTGCGGTTTTTCTTGACCTGGCCAGCATGTTCCGGCAAAGTGATCACCTTCAGCGATACTTCCAGGTCAGAGATGAGTTCGAGAAGTGACTTTTCGAATTCGTTGAAGGTGTCGAAATTCTTGACTTTCTTGACCAGTTCGCTTTCGAGTGTCTGCCCGAGACGGTGCAGGTGGTTCGACCCGATTGTTCCGCAAAGGCCCTTGATGGTATGGACCATTCGCGCCGACTCTTCGAAACGGTTTTCCTCGAGCATCTTGCGGAGTTCTATGGAGCACTTTCCGTAATCGCGGACAAAGCCCTGGACAATCTTGAGGTAGAGCGACATCGAGTTGTTGGCGTGGTACAGGCCCGTGGTGGCATCGAAATTGCGCACCTTCTGGAACTGCATGACAAAGGCCGATTCCTCGCTGTCCGGCTGCGATGGCGGCAATAGCTGGATTGTCGCCTCCTGCTGGGGTGCCTCCCCCGCAATCTGCAGGAACTTCGCCAGTTCCTCGTAAAGCAGCGGCGGATCGATCGGCTTGACAATGTAGGAGTTCATCCCGACTTTTAGGCACTCGTCCTTGTCTTTCTGGAAGGCGCGGGCACTCATTGCGAGGATAGGCAATTTCTTGAAATACTCGTCATCCATGTTGCGGATGAGCTTTGTCGCGGTAAAGCCGTCCATCACGGGCATCTGGATGTCCATGAGCACGAGGTCGAATGCCTTCTCGGCCAGCTTTTCGATGGCCTGCTTGCCGTTTTCGGCCACCATGGCGGTAAGACCCACGCTGTTCAAAAGCGATACGGCCAGTTCCTGGTTCATCTGGTTGTCCTCGACCAGGAGAATCTTGGCTTCCTTGAAGTATATCTTGCGCTTTTCCTTCTTGACCTGCTTCTTGTAGCTGAGTTCCAGCCCAAAGGCCTGCTGCATCGCGCCGAGCAGGTTCACCATCTGCAGGGGCTTGGCGACACAGCTGTTGTAGTGCAGTTCCTCGGTCGCCTTCTTCGCATTTTCCTCGTCAAAGTTGATCGGGTGCATCAGGATTTTCGGGATATCCTGCATCGTTTCGGGCAGCCCGTGCGCAAAGTCGAAGCCGCCGAGGAAAGGCATGTCGTAATCCACAATGAACAAGTCGAACCGGGCCTCCCCTGCCGCCTCGTGGGCCTGGATCACGTCGAGCGCCTCGTCTACGGTCATGGCTTCCTCGACAACGCACTGCAACCTTTCGAGCAAGTGACGGAGCACCTTCCTGAGTTCGGCGCTGTCATCCACGAGCAAGACGTTCTTGCCCTTGAAGGACTTTTCTTCCTTCCACTTGGGTTCTGCCGTCTGCGGGGCAATGGGGAACGTGAGACGGAAGAAGAACTTGGAGCCGACACCGGCTGTACTTTCCACGTTGAGCTGGCCGCCCATGAGTTCCACGAGGGACTTCGTAATGACAAGCCCAAGCCCGGTTCCGCCGTACTTGCGGGTCGTGGAGCCGTCCGCCTGGGTAAAGGCATTGAACAGGCGCTCGACTTGTTCGGGAGTCATGCCGATACCCGTATCCGACACGCTGATGGCAAGCCTTACGTTCGTGTCTGTCGCCTGCTCGATTTCGATACGGAGCGTGATGTTGCCCTTCTCGGTAAACTTCGTCGCGTTGTTGATGAGGTTCGTGAAAATCTGCGAGAGGCGCAGCGGGTCGCCCAGGAGGACTTCCGGGATGTCGGGATCCACGTCGATAATGAGTTCGATAGGCTTCGATGCAATACGGACCTGGGCAAGCGTCGTGACTTCGCTGATGACATCGTGGAGCACGAGCTGCGTGATTTCCAGTTCCTGCTTTTTCGCCTCGATTTTCGAGAAGTCCAAAATATCGTTGATGATGGCGAGCAGTGATTTTGCCGCATGGCCAATCCGGTCGACGAATCCGCGCTGGCGGTTGTCGAGGTCGGTTTCGGCAATCAAGTGGACCATGCCGATGATGGCGTTCATCGGGGTGCGGATTTCGTGGCTCATGTTCGCAAGGAACTCGCTCTTGGCCTGGGTCGCCTTCTCGGCAATTTCACGGGTCGCGACCACTTCGGAAATGTCGGTCATCGAGAGCATGTAGCCCACGATGGATTCCTGCGCCTTGAGCGTCACGGCTTCGCCGCGGAACCAGATGTCGCTGCCGTTCGCGAGCGAGAGCATGAACGAATCCTTCCATGTGTCCTGGAAGCGGAACGCCTTGCCCACGGATTCGCACACGGTCTCGGGCAAGCCGAATTCCTGCAGCTTGTCGAGCGAGACGCCGAGGAAATCGCGCCAGTTCTTGTCGAAGATATCCGCAATCTGCTTGGACATGTACTTGACGTTCATGTTCCTGTCGAAGATAATCAGCAGCGAACGGTCGCCGGAAAGCAGGATGGTATCGAGGATGGTATCTTTCTGGATGCCGCTCGTCTCATCGTTAATCATGAAGAGGTAGCGGATGGTGCCGTTGTCTTCGACCAGAATCTGGAAACTGATTTCCCACCAGACTTCTTCGCCGTGCTTGTTCGTCACCGACACGATAATCTTGCGTTCGCTCGGATAGAGGTCACCGCCCATGGCCACGCGGTGCGCGAAATGCTTGAACTGGTCCGACGGAATGTAGTCGAAGAGGATTTGCCCCTTCATCTCCTTCCCTTCTTCCTTGAAGAATGTCTCGATGTTCGCACTCGCATGCAGAATGTCGTAGGTGTCGCTGGTCAAAATGAGCGAAAGGTGCGGGCTACCCAGCAGCGTGTCGAACAGCGTACTCGAATGCACGCTTTCGCGCAAGTCCTTCTTGATGAAAAGCCGGAACAGTACACCCGAAACAAATACCGAGAACGATATGAGCAAAAGCACGATGAGCGCCATGATCAGCTGCATTGCGGAAAGGTCCTTCTTCAGCTTCATGACGACCTTGTTCTGCTGGAGCACGTGAACCATGTAGAATGGTGCATGGCTCATCCGCACAATCATGAACACCATGTCTTGCCGGTGGACGTTTGTCTTCTCTATACGCAAGACATTCCCTTTCCGGAGCGTGTCTGGATTGAAGGAGTCCTCGATCAGGTGGAAAAGATCCATTACGGTATCTTGTGTGACCTTCCCCGTATTGAGCATGTAGGGGAAATGGGCAAAGATGTTGTTGTTCTGGGAATTGACGAGAATGGTGATGCCGCCTTCGTCGCGGACAATCCTACCCATGCTCTCGCGCAACTTGCTTATGCCATAGTCTTCGGCAACAATTCCCCGAATCTTGTCGGCCTTGTTCCAGATGGGCATGGAAAGGGTCATCACGGGTTTCTTTTCCATTCCCAAGTTCTTTGTCGTAGGCCCGGTGATAGCGAGTCCCTTGTTTCGGGCGGCTTCCAGGTACCACCCCTTTGTACGGAACTCTGCGTTGTTCTTGTCCAGCGAAATGTCGCGGGCGCTGACGAAGAAACCATCCGAGCCCCCGTAATAGGCGTCGAACATGCTGTTTTTCGACTGCACGTGTTTGAGCAGCTGACTCTTAATCGCATTCGGCCTGGTAACTCCCGCGAGTCTCCTGGGCAACAGCATAAAATCTTCGCTGATCGACCTGAGGTACGATTCCGTATCCATGGCCGTCTTTTTCAAGTTCTGCTCGGTACTGGTGTAGGAGGCTTCAATCAAGAAATTGCGAATGTAAAACGAAAAGATAAATACCATAGCCAGAGCAACGACGAACATCGGTGCTGTGTACACAACAGAAATGCGCCAGCCTAGTTTGCGACGCTTTATGTTCGCCGGACTATGGATCAAGTGGCTTTTTCCTTATCGTCAAATTGTTCGTAAATCTTGGGCAATTCAGGAGCGATTTTCAGGAAGGCCTCGACAACGTCGGGGTCGAACTGCTTGCCGCTCCCATTGCGGATTTCCTGGACTGCGACCTCGAACGGGTACGGTTCCTTGTAGGGCCTGCGCGAAACCAGCGCGTCGTACACGTCGGCCACAGCCATCATGCGCGCCCCGACCGGAATCTGGTCGCCCTTCAGGTGGTTCGGGTAGCCGTTGCCATCCCAGTGCTCGTGGTGCCCCAGGGCCATGTCGGCCGCGATACGCACCATCGGGTTGCCGTTGAGTTCCTTGGTCGCCTGCAGCAGAACCTCGTAGCCCATCTTGGGGTGCATCATCATGACGTCTCGCTCGGAATCCGAAAGCTTGCCCGGCTTGCGCAAAATCTCGTCGTGAATGCCCACCTTGCCAATGTCGTGCAGCGGTGCCGCCGTGGCATAGTAGTCGATATACTCGACGGACTTGATGTACATGCTGAAACGCGGATGGTCCTTGAGCTGTTCGGCAAGCTTCTGCACAATAATCTGCGTGCGGCGAATGTGCTCGCCCGTTTCGGGGTCGCGGTATTCAGCCAGAGAACCCAGGCTCGTGAGCATAACCTTCATCGTCTTACGGATGTCGGCAGTCTTTTCGAGAACAAGGTCGTTCAGATGGTCGCGCTGGAACTTGAGGTCAAGCTGGTTCTTGATGCGCAGCTTTACGAGGGAGGGGTTGAATGGCTTGGTAATGTAGTCCACGGCTCCTAGATCGAGCCCGGTCTGTTCGCTCTTGGCATCTGCTTTCGCTGTAAGGAAGATGACGGGAGTGTCGCGCAGGATTTTGCGCTCGTGAAGCTGGCGCAGCGTCTCGTAACCGTCCATTTCCGGCATCATCACGTCCAACAAGATAAGATCCGGATGAATCTTGTCCGTCAGCATAATGCCTTTTTCGCCATTCAAAGCCACATAAATATCGTAGTCCATAGACAGTATGCCGTCCAATACGTCGATATTGGTCTTGGTATCGTCTATAACCAGAATTTTGGCACGGGGTTTGTCCATATATTTGAATATATGCCTTTTTTTAAAAGTGGAACAATCTATTCTATTCCAAAGTGGAATATGCAAGACGCTTACAAATAATAAGATACGTTTTTTTTGGCCTAAAATTCCCTCAAATGAAGAAATTAGGCCAAATGGACAATTTTTCTATGAAAAATAGGGTCAAAACAGGAGTGTGACGCAAGTTATATTTATATTGAGGTGTATACAGGAATCTGAGTATGAGAAAAACGTGTTTCGGTATGGCATTTTTGGGCCTCGCCTTTGCGGGGGGTGTTTTTGCGCAGGAAGTCGTCGAGCTGGCCCCTTTTTGGCAGACATACGACTATTACGTGGTTGACTCTAGCGCAGGCGACCTCTACAACGACATGAACCTCCCCGACACCATCAAGGAGCATATTCCCGTCCCTGTCACCTGGGAAAGCAGCGACACGCTATTTTTGGGCCATGACGGCCGAATCAAGGGCCGCTTTGTCGGCGAGAACAAGGATGTCACCTTGACGGCGAGCATGACCAACATCGAATCCGGAAAGGTCGAAAAGAAGACCTACCAGATTTCCATCCACGGTTTCGAGCCGTATTCCAACTACCTTTTCGTGTATTTCCCCGCAAACGACAACGAGAACATCTATTACGCGCTGAGCAACGACGGGTTCAACTACACGCCGATGAACAACGGCAAGCGCGTGGTCGCCGCCGATACCGTGAGCGTGAAGAAGGGACTCCGCGACCCGCACGTGATGCGCGGCCCCGACGGCTGGTTCTACATGGTGAATACCGACATGAAGAGCGCCGAAGGCTGGGCTAGCAACCGTGGCATCGTCATGATGAAATCCAAGGACCTCATCAACTGGAAGCACAGCAAGGTGCATTTCCCGGACCGCTACAAAGGCAAGAACTTCGCGAACGTGACCCGCGTTTGGGCCCCCGAGACCATCTGGGACTCCAATTACGAGAACAAGGACGGAAGCAAGGGCCGCCCGCTCGTGTATTTCTCGCTTTTGACCAACGACGGGACCATTGAATTCGACAAGGTGTACTTCGCCTACGCGAACGAGGACTTTACCGACCTCGAGAGCGACCCCATCTTCTACTTCAGCCGCGGAAAATCCACCATCGACATGGACATTGTCTACAACCCGGCCGACAAGTACTACCACGCCTTCTACAAGAATGAGGGCGACGGCGGCATCAGCAAGGTCAGGGCGCTGGAACTCACCAAGGCGAACGGTACGGAAGCGGCCACCTGGTACCGCAAGAAAGACGGCCTGCAGCAGACGACCGAAGCCGTCGAAGGCGCTGGCGTATTCAAGCTCATCAACCAGGGAACGTGGATTCTGATGTACGACTGCTACAACAACGGGCATTACCAGTTCACGAGCAGCACCGACCTCGAAAACTTCAAGTTCGTGCAAGATACCAAGACGAGCGGAGCCTTTACGCCCCGTCACGGAACCGTACTCCCCATTACAGCCCAAGAGACCGCGACGCTGATGAAAGCCTTCCCCACCCCGGATTTCGAGCCGAGAGTCATCGAAATACCCGATTCCGTCGGCGTGAGCGAGGGTAAAAAGGTTGTCGGGCCGTGCAGCGGCACAAAGATCATTCCCTACGTGAAGATTGGCGATGGCGAATGGGACGAAACCACGGAAGTCAAGGTGAAAAAGGGCGCAAGCGTTACGTTCGGCCCGCATCCCTGGGACGGCAAGATATGGAGCTGGACCGGTCCGGACAAATTCAAGTCCACCGACCGCGAAAACACGCTCAAGAACGTGGACGGCGACAACAGCGGCTACTACACCGTAGTCTACACCAACGAGACCGGCTGCAAGAGTGAGGCCAAGATAAAGATGGTTGTCGACGACCCAGACAAGCCCTACGTGGATGAAGATACTACGACAACGGCAATTGCCCGGGACTACCGCGATTACGTGAAAAGCATGCGCCGCAACAGCGCCCCCGCCTACTTTGACCTGCTGGGCAACCGCCTCAAGGGCAAGCCCAGGAACAGCGTCTACATAAAGAGATAAGAACTATTCCTGGCCGTCGATATCGGCATCCAGCGGCTGCTGCACGTGCAGTGTCCGCTGCGGGAACGGAATCGTGATGCCCGCCTTGTCGAAGCGCCGCTTGATTTCGTCCGTATATTTCCACAGGAGCTCAAAGTAATCCGCATTCTTGGACCATGCCCTGAAAGCGACATTCACGGAGCTGTCCGCCAAGGCGGAGACAAAGAACTGCGGAGCCGGAGACTTGAGGAACTTGGGTTCTTCTTCGACCATTTCGCGCATGATGGAGAGCGCCTTGTCGGTAGAGTCGCCGTAATCGATACCCACGACAATTTCCAGACGGCGGGTCGCGTTCTTGCTGAAGTTCACGATAGGATTGCCCGACAGCGTGCTGTTCGGGGCCGAGACGTACAGCCCGTCCAGCGAAACAAGCGTCGTGTTGAAAAGGCCGATGCCCTTGATTTTGCCCTTGATGGAGCCGCACTCGATATAGTCCCCCGCCTTGAACGGCCTGAGGAACATGAGCAAGAGTCCCGACGCAATGTTGGAAAGCGTATCCTTGAGCGCAAGACCCACAGCAAGGCTAGCCGCGCCTACCATGGCCACCAGCCCCGCCGTGTTGACTCCAGCGATGTGGAGCACAATCAGGAGCGTGGCGACATAAATAGTGTAAGAAGCGAGGGAATACACCAGAGGGCTCGCGGCAGGGTCCATCCTATGGAGTTCTGCGCGGGCAATGAGGCGTTTCAAAAGAAAGAGCAAAACCTTAGCAAGGCCAAGCACCAAAAGCGCAAGAATAAGCCGCTGCAACAGCGAGTGCTGCATCAGCGAAGCCATTCCGTTTTCAAAAAAAGCAAAGCCGTTTTCCATATATCTTAAATATACAAAAAACGGCTTTGCTTAAAATTAGTTAATGCGAATTCAGGACGCCATTACCTGACGGTGACGCGCTGGGAGAGCGTACCGACGCGGACCATGTAGACGCCAGCCTTGGAGACCGGAATCTCGAAGCTTGCGGATTCCACGCGGCCCTTGCGCACAACATTGCCCTGCATGTCGAACACGGTATAGACCTTGCCCGTCAGGGTGCTGTTCACCTGGATGTTGCGATCCATGACATGGACCTGCAGGAGGCTTGCCGGAGCACGAGAAGCAAGTATGGATTCCTTCTCCTTTTCCTTGTTCTTGTCTTTCTCCTTGTCCTTGTCCTTGTTTTCCTTTTCTTCCTTCTTGACGATGGTCAGGCTACCGTCCGTAACCTTGAATACCACGTTCGAGTAGTTTTCGGACAAATTCTTGAAATCTTCCGCCTTGAGGCTCATCGGATACGTACCGGGTTCAATACCGGAAACGATCGCATAGTCCTTGAAGATCACGTTATCAAGAGAATAGGCCTTGTTGTTGCAAGACATTTCGTAACCCTCCACGCGATGCTTCTCCTTGTCGTATTCCACGGTATCCTTGTGACCCTTGATTGTCACGATGATTTCCTTGGAATTCGGCCTGATGGTAAAGACACCGTCAGACGTGCCAACATTGTAATTCGGGTTGGACTGCTTTTCGACCGCAACCTTGATGGCGTATTCGCCCAGGTCTTCACCGGTTTCGCGGACCAGCGAAACATCGTTCAGCTTTTCGTCCTCAATGAGCCCAAGGACATCGTAGCTGAATTCAGGATCCTTTTCGCCGTAGTCCTTGCTTTCGTTCCTTACAGCCAGGTAGACAAGCTTCTGGGTAATCACGAGGCTACCGTCTTCGATAACGAATTCCACGTTCGGGTAGTTGACGGAAGTGTTCTTGAAGTTGTCGGCAGAAAGCTTCATGATGTATGTATTCACGTCCTTTCCGACCGCAATCGCGTTACCCGAGAAGCTGACAGAGTTGACGGAGTAGGCAGCATTGTCGGCAGTGGCGCGGAATCCGGTTACAGCCTGAGACTTGCCGTTATATTCCAGGGTGTCCTTGTTACCCGTGATGGTGACGATAATCTTCGTCGTGTCCGGCTTAATCGTGAACACGCCGTTGTTGACCGTCACAGCATAGTTCGCATTGGAATCGGCATCGACCGTCGCCGTAATGGCGTACTCGCCCGCATCCGAACCTTCTTCGCGAGACAGCGTCACATTCTTCAGGGAATCCTCGATATCATTGAACGTGAGGAGGCCTTCGACCGTGTAGCTGAATTCAGGATCAACTTCACCGAGGTTCTTGGAAGTATCAGCAACAGTCAATGTGACCGGCTTCGGGAAGATTTCAAGACCACCGTCCTCGACAACAAACGACACGTTCGTGTAGTTGACGGAGGAGTTTGCGAAATCGCCTTCGGCAAGGCCCATGGCGTAAGTCTTCGCGTCGATACCGGCTACAGCGGCATCGCCACTATAGGTGACGTTATCCACGGAGTAGGCTTCCACGCTAGATACCATGTCGAAACCGCTTACAGAATGTTCTTCGCCATCATACACCACCGAGTCCTTATGTCCGGTAATCGTGACGACAATTTCCGTAGTATTCGGAGCAATCGTGAACTTGCCGTTTTCTACCGTCACAGCGTAGTTCGGGTTGGATTCAGCATTCACGGTCGCGCTAATGGCGTATTCGCCCACGTCTTCGCCTTCTTCACGGGCGATTTCAACATCCTTGAGCTCTTCCACAGCGCCATCACGTTCGACAAGGCCTTCGACAGCGAAACCAAATTCGGGGTCGGTTTCGCCAAACATCTTCGAAGTATCGGCAACAGTCAAGGTGACCGGCTTCGGAGCAATCGTGAAGGTCTTTTCCAGAATGCCGCCAAAGTCACCGACACCGGTGATCGTCACGGTGGCAACGCCAGCTTCCACGTTATTCGCGTAGCTTACGACATAATCCGTCTCAGCGGTCAGGGGTTCGCCGCCTTCGAGGGCAACGACCACAGCAGGCGTCAACGCAGCGCCGCTATAAACGAATTCGCTTTCGGCAAAAGAGGCTTCGTAGAAAGCGATGTCAGCCTTCCAGTTGGCCTTGAAAGCCTTGTTGCCCGACTTATCATCGGTAACCTGGACCGTTTCAGACGTGTCGTCTATGCCGGTGCCGCTCCAGCCAGCGAACACATACCCTTCCTTAACCGGGTTGTTGAGCTGGAACGGTTCAGTATCTTCGGAGAGGAACACATTGGGGTTGGAGACCGGCAAAGTACCGCCATCGAGATCGTACGAAATAAAGAACGAATTCTTGAGAGCGTTGTCAATCCAGGCAATGCGTTCTTCCACCCATGTCTTCATGTAGTCGACTTCGCTCTGGTACGTCAGGCGTTCTTCATAACCAGCCGAGTTATGGTAAATATCCTTGCCAAGAACATCCCACTTCATGAAGTTGCATTCAGCAGAGATAGAATCATTGCTGGCCTTGGAGAGGAATGTCTCCACGGAGGCATACAGAGCTTCCTTCTTTTCGTTCCAGCGGTTAATCACGTTAGCAACGAACAGGGAGTCTTCGAACATGCGGGCAGTCCAGAAGCCGTTCTTGACATACCATCCGGTCACGGCAGCAACCTGGCCTTCGCCATCGTTGCCGAATCCCACATCGAAATCCCAGATCGGGCCATAGTGCAACTTGCCGTCAGCCGGAGAGTAGAACTTGTAGATAGAGGAGAAATCCTTTGCATCGTGGTTGCGGGCAATCTCGTTCACAAAGAACCAGTCGATAACGGATTTTTCGTCGAAGTATTTTCTCCAACCATCCGTGGTATCCTTGAAATTCTCGGCGTACAGGGAATTTTCCGCAGTCTGGACAAGGTCTTGCACATGGTTCTGGATTTCTTCGGAAACCTCGTCGGGATCCTTCATGGCAACAGGAGCTTTCTCTTTTTCCGTCTCGAACCAGAACTCGGCATCCTTCCAATCGTCGATTTCCAGGATAAAGCCGCCGTCGTACAGGTCGACTACGCCATCGTCATTCTGGTCCACATATTTACCTTTATCAATATTCTTTGCAGAGTAATCTGAAATGTCCTGGACCTCAACACGGCCGGCGCTGACGGTATTCCTTTCGCACAGGATGTATTTTCCCTGATATACGCCATCCCACACCACATCGACGGAGCGGAAAGAGGGGTTCCATTCGGCGTCGAACAGTTCGTTCGCGAGCAAGGATGCATAGACATTGCGCAGCAGCGTCTTGTCGGCATAGTTCGCAATGATGCACCACTTTTTAGCCGCGGCAAGATCGAAAAATGATTGTTTACTGTCGAACTTGAAGGCGTACCCCTTCTTGGCCATCTGCCAAGTCGAGTTTCCACGGCCCTTTACGCCCTCATTCTTCTCGCCATCCTTTATTTTCTCGAATGTATACGTAAAGTCCGAGCCATCTTCGTAGACAAGCCTTATGTCACCGAAAACGTACTCTTCCTTTGTAATCTCCTCCATCGGGATTTCGGTGTTGATGTACAGCACCGGGAGGCCCGTGTAGGCCACCGCGGCGACATCCGAGGTCACGGATTCTTCGCCGGCGGTCGCAACGCAGAAGTAATAACGGATGCCCTTTTCGGTAAACACTTCCGTGCTGAACGAACCCTCGTTAGCCCCTTCGATAGCCTCGGCGTTTTCCGTCGTGCCATCGGCAGACCGGAACCACTGGTACGAGACGGCCTCCTCCCCCTTTTGGGCGGTAAAGCTAATCGTAACCGACGAGTCCTTCTCTGCAATGGAAATCGCAGCGGGTTGCCCGGTAACGACCAGTTCAGGAGTGGCGACTGAGGCGGTATCCTGGGCAAAAGCCATTGCCGCCGAGAAAATTGCCGCTAAAACGGACAATTTCCAATGAGAAAACAATGAATTTTTAACATCCAACATCATCTCTTCCTTTTTTTAAAGTGTTTTAGACTTATACTATCCGAAACGTATAAAAAACTTACACGGATGTCAATACCCCAAATGTGGAACAAACTCTAAAGACCCTGCCGGCCATGACTTAGCCACGATGTCGGCTTAATTCCGTCGAGTCTTACGTTGTCAATAAAGATTTCCGCGTCTTCTTCGATAATGAAGTTGATAGCCTCGACCGCAGTCAGCATGGAGCGGGCCGGGGCAAACGGATAGGAGTAAGAACTCCATGCGGTGTCGAGCTCCAGGATTTCCGACGTAACATAGTCCGGGCTACCGGAATGGTTGTTCTTGAACTGGATTGAAAGGCTTCCGCTGCCTTTCGCGTCGAACGAAAGGGACTTCGCGTCACTGATATCGTAATATCTGAAGCCTTCGTCGTTATCGGTCGAACCCTTGCCAAGCGTGAACCCGGCGACAGCATAGTGATTTTCGGTTTCTTCATCGATATCGACGTTAAGGTACAGGCAGTAGCCCATCATGTCGTCGTAGCGGAACTTGTCCTCGTCGGCGAATCCCCCCTCGCCCTTGAAGCGGCTGCCGCCCCCGTTCGTCGCATCGGTACCGAAGTATCTATAGCCGCCGAGCCAGAACGTGTTTGCGGGGACGGTGCGCCCGCTGGACCAGTCTTCGAAATCGTCCAGCATCATATATTCGCCATACTCCCAGTGGATCTGGTTCACAACCGGCTTGTCCGAGTATCCAATCCGCGTGGTTGTCGGGACTTGGTAAACACGGGTTTCTCCATCGTATTCGACCGTCATGTAGTGGACGCCGTCGGGAACATATTCAAAAGAGAAGTAGCCATCGTGCTGCGTTTCCATTTCGATATCCAGAACCCTGATCTTGGCCTTGTTGATGCCAATGCCCATCTCCTTGATGTAACCCGTTAGTTCGACCGGATAGTCTGCCATATAGATTTGGGTTTTCATGTCTTTCTTGAAGTCGATCCACCTCATGGCAGCATTGTATTCGAGATTCATCTCGACAAGATAAAAACCGCTCAAGGACGAATCTATCTTGATCATGTTCTTGCAGTCGAGGGTATCCGTCTTGACCAGCTCGAGGCCGTCTTCCGCCAAGGCCCAGATGTGAACCTCCTTATTTTCGATTTCATTGAATTTCGCGTCGTTCATGAACCCGATATAGCCGTACTCGCGCTCGTCGTCGTCCACGCATTCCGCACTGCTGCTACTGGACTTATCTTCTTCTTCGTCATTGGCCTTGCTGACCTTGACGGAGCGGCTGGAAGAAGAACGGCTGTGATCGCCCTTGCTGCCGTAGATATCCGTGGCGCTGGAGGTGTCGTCGCCACAGGCGGCCAGGAAAGCCAGAAGCAGGAGCATTGCAAAAAGAACAATTTTTTTCATTATGAGCCCATCGAGATGTGCGTTAAAGCGGTTTTCTAGCCTTGAAAGATACACATTTGGGGACAGACGGTCAAGCCGATAGCTCGGGCAGTAGCCCAGTTTGTCCTAAATCTGTCGGATAAAGTTATTGTTTTACCCTTTAATAAATAATCCGCTCAATGTTGCCACCTGAAATTTATCATTAATAGACAGTTTCTGTTTACCCCAAATTATTCCTTGAGTAAATGATTCTAGTTATGAACAGTCCTAATTATGGGGAAGCTTACATTATGGGGAAGCTTACAATATTTAAATACTCCCGTTCTTATAAATCACCTGTGCATTTTCCGGGTTCCATCGTCTAGCATTTCCCGATGTCAGCGCCGGAATGTTCGGGTATTGCGTAACAAGGTCGCTATTTTTCTCGTAAGCCACCCCAACAACAGAAGACTCTCCCCCAACAGGCAACGACGAGATAACCACATGCAGAGTTCTATCCTTATAACGGCGCAAATAAAAATGCCTGTCATTTCCTTCAGCAATAATCGCCGGACTTCTCAATGTTTCAACGATACACCCCGCATATTGGGCTCGTCGAATATCGAAATGATACTCATGACCGCCACACAGGTGCTTTGCACGAAACTCAATCGTCCTGCATTCATTCGCTTCATGTTCGGATTTTTCAGGATCACGGTCCGGAACATCCAAATGCACGGCAACGCCATCCGGCCCCAAAACAATCGGATTGGCCTTCAGCAACCCAACTACTGAAGCAACAAGCTCCGCCTCTTTTTTCTGGCACAAAATCGGGGCATCCACACTCTCCGCCGGAATAAATTGCTTCACCGACTTCAACTGAAAACCAATACCGACTTCGTTCCAAGAAGAACATGGAGTCTTTTGCGTCTGAATGGGCCGTGGCGTCGCAAGTGGTTTCGTCTTGCTAGAACGCCGCATACCCGAGATTAACTCGTTAAATCTTTTCTCGTCGTTACCCATCCGATTCCCCACTTGCGTAATCAAACAGATCGGCATAAGATTCGATATTCGGTACGCCGCCAAGACAGCCGTCAAGATACAACTTAGGCAAGTTTCGGTCCTTACGAATCTTGGCTTCCTTTATGATGAATTCATCAAGCGAAGACAATTCCGTCGCCCCAAATTCGGCATTACGTTCGGCAATCCAAATTTCATCGCGACGCAAAACATCCTGGTCCATTTGTTCAATATCGTGGTTCGTCAGCACCAATTGCGAACGGGTATCCTGATTCCTAGTTTCAAGGAATGAAGCTAGCAGTTGCTTTACCAGATTGGTATGCAGGCTCCGATCAAGTTCATCAATGACATAGCAACAGTCCGAACCTAGTGAAACCAGGTCGTTGAAAGCCGGGAACAGATGCAGGCACCGGCGTGTACCGTCGGAATTCTCGGAAATTTCAAACGGGACCAGCGAACCATCCACACCACGATGATACGAAATCATCTTGTAACATTTAAGCTCTCCGTTCTGGAACTCAAAGCGATAAAAATCATCGTTGTTCCCCATTGCCAAGACATTGATGGCTCCCGAAGAAAGCACCCTGACAATCTCGGCAATGTAATCCTTTGCGAAAAAGTTCGAATATTCCTCAAAAGGCTTAAAGTCTATCTTCTCGATGCTGGTATCCAGCTTATGCAAAACCATAGAAAGCTTGTCCGTCGGCATAGTCTTGTCCGTAAAGCGGATAAGGCGGCTGGCCGGCGTAAGCACAACGAGCTTGAAACGGAACCAGAAATAAATCTTTTTAAGTTCTTCAAGGCCGGGAACATCTTGAATCTGCATATAAGACAGAGCAAGCCGCTGCTTCAGGGTTCCCTGAATCGCATTACGGGCTTCCTTCGGCATGGAGGGTTCGAAACTGAACACTCCATTTTCATCACGTTCAAACACGGCCTTCAAGCGTTTGCCACGAGCTCGTTCAAGTTTTTCCCAAGCAACAAAGCCTTCATGGCTAAGTGCAAAATGGTAATGATACATCCGGTCATCAATCGTGAACGTGAACTCGAATTCACTGTTTTTCGAGACATTTTCAGGGTCAATCCTGAACGAATCCACCGGCTCCTTGTGATAGGGGTCAAAATCGGTAGAGGTTATCTGCCCCACTGCAAAATCGATGGCCTTGACCAGGTTAGACTTACCCGCAGCGTTAGCTCCAAAAACAACAGCAATCGGCAAAACATTCAGCTTGTATTCCGGCAAATACTGGATGTGGTTCGCATGCTGTTTTTCCTTGCTCGCAATCATGGACAAAGACGTCTTTTCCTTGAAGGATTTCCAATTCGAAACGGTAAAATTCAGCAGCATATATCATCTCCTGTACCATAATATAGCAAAAAAAGCACAAAAGTCAATGTTTTACGAGATTTTTTCTCGTAAAACACACTTTTTGTGTATAATTCTTCTAAAAATCTTCGATTCCGAAGACATAGAATCCGAAGGGACTCTCAAGATACTCAACCTGCCCGGGCCGATCGTCGACACGCTTGTAAACGGGATGGGGCAACCCGAACAACGCGCAACTGATATTCGCCACCCACGACACGAACCTGCTAAACAACGAGATATTGCGGCGTGACCAGATTTGGTTCGCCGAAAAGGACAAGCCCTGCCAGAGAGGTCAGCGACGGTTTCGATTTGATCGAGGCAATGAAGGGGTAAGGGCATTCCCTGCTGCGCAGGGGCAGGCTCTCGCGGCATAAAATTGCGGCCTCACGCCGCAATTTTTCCACCTAGAGGGCCGAGCGCAGGATACGGGCGGCCCTCCCGGCCCTTCGGGCTTCGATCCCTAACGCAAAACTAGTTAGCAACAAACCGCATTGTCGTTTTGGAGATGTATATAATAGGCATAGAAGAGATAAATCTATTCGCTATCATTTTCTATTAATTTCTTTCAAAAGATCGCTTGCACTTTCTTCATTTTTTTTGATTTCATCGTCTTCTTTTTTTACGACAGCATTTATCAATTGGAGTCTTATGAAACTAACGTATTTGAAAGGAAGAAAAATGGAAAAAACTATTGCAATAAAGGTGATTGCGGCCAATAGCGACGCACCAAACCTATTGTGTTCATTAAAAAAAGACATCATGAAATAAGCGAGAACAGGCAAAAGCATGAACACAATTCGCCAAACTTCAACATTCATTTCCCCAGCAGCATTAATAGCCTCACGTTTGATTTCGCTTGCATATTGTGTTTCCAAACTTTTCCTATCAAACTGTTGTATGAGCACAGCAAGAATCGCAAACGATACAGACGACATAATGCCAAAATAGGAAATAAAGCCATCCATCAAATCGAATATGAAATCAAATTTTTCCTGTTTAAATACAAAAAAACCAACGGCGCAACCAGAGATGATTACGCATAAGTTTTTTGTATTAGGAGAAATTTTATTCAGAAGGCCATTCATGACTTGCGTTAAGTTCCTTAAACCAATTTATCAGTTCCGTAAAAGCCTCTTTCTTGGAAACAAAGGATCCGTATCTTTCAAATTTAACTTTTTTGGAACGACAAAAACCATCTTTCTTGATTTTTTCTCCTTGGCTTGTTTCCGCAACAACAGAAAAAATGCCGTCTTCAGCATCAAACACCGTTTCACCGCGTTTGCCAAAGGACAAGAAAGAGCTAAACATTTCCTTGACATTCTTTTCTGGAGTAAACTTAAGCTCTACCTTTACAGCTCCGTTCTTATTTTCTTCTCTACTTTCAGAAGTACAAAAATCAAGTTGACTCATGTCAGAGTTTCGAATAGCTTTCTGAACAGACTTTGGTTGTACAAAACCATTCAATCGTACATATTTGATACCGTGATTTTCTATCGCCTCTTGTATAGCACGAGAAAATTCTTGAACAGGGACAAACTTAGCCTTGCCTAGAAGCTTATGGACAAAATTCCATACTAAGGAATATTCACGTCCATCAGAAACCATCACTATAGCAGCATTCCCACAAAACAAGGCTACTGCTTGACATTTTAAATAATCAGAGTCCTTTTCAGGGGGCTTAACCTCAACTTCGATAGAATCTTTCTGCAAGTCGCTAGATGCATGCCTTATGATATCAATTGGAACCCCTTCTTCATACCGAGCAATGTGAAGTAAAACAATGCTGTCTTTGACAGAAACATGCATGGCGCATGCTTTTCCCTTACCGTCTTCTAGACTGACAATTCTACTTTCAACCGTATTCTTGCCTTTTAGAGCTTTCTTAATTTCTTCCGTAACAACCAAGTCTTTTGTCTCTGTAAGAGCAAACAAACTGAGTGTTATTTCTTTTGTTGAATAAGTCCTTATCGCCACAATTGATTTCCTACGCAATCATCTTGCTGATTATCGTCCTGTCTATACAGGATCAAGTCTTGACATACTGGCTAATTTTGGAGATTTAATGACTTCCGTAAGAACCTGTGTTTTTATGGCACTCAAGGCAGAGAATTTCGCAGTTTGAAAGAGTATCATCGCCGCCAGACGCAACTGCTGTTCTATGATGAGCCTCCCACGCGCCGCGCCGTCCTTCTTCACCGCAATTATCCCAAACAAGTTGTTTGTTACAACGCCCAGGGTGTCCACAGGTTTTACGGAGGCATTCGCATTTGCCTCCTGCTCGATCCCAAGCCTTTTTAACTATTGATTCTGGGAAAGCCATTTTGAGTCCTCCAAAGAAACATTTTTAAGGAATATATAATTTTCATCCTCCAAAGTCAATAGTCTATGTCAGCTACCCATTTTTAGGGCTGGTTTAAAGTATACAAAAACACCCAGTTTTTGCCAACCAATATTCCTTTGGTGCAAGATTGTTTAAGGCATCATGGGGTCTTTCGTTGTAGAAGTCAATGAATATTCCGGCGAAAATAAACCGGCATTCCGGAATGGCGGAAACCGCCTAACCGGGATATAGGAAACCTCTTTAATAGCTCTAATCCATTCAGTCAATTTCAGAGTGTTGGGATCGCGCGGGATTCCTCCGGCTCATTCGCGCGAGCAATCCGCATACAAGCATATTCAGATGCTAAGAGAGCTGGCCGGCACAAAACATCTGGTCTTATCCAGCCATAAGCATTCTTCCTAGCATAAAATTAATCATTAGAAAGAACGGTTTCCCTTTAACCGGTACGCCGGTCTCCTTTACTCCGGTTTCATGGGGTAATTTGCTCCGGAATACTCATCATAACATCCGACATTATGGGAAAGCACACACTATAAACACACCATAATTTATTATATTCTTATATAGAGGATTATCATATGAAATTTGATTTAAACGACATCAATAAAGCCCTTGATGGGGTGTCAAAAGTCACTTTGCGGGGTGGATTAGCAAGTAAAATAATCGCAATGATTATCATCACGATAATTGCACTAGTCATTTTGACATTTGCCCCGCAGAATTATTTCACATATATTATTGCTGGAGGAATTTTAATAATCGTTTTGCCAGCAATACACCGCCTTATAAACCTTGCTGACCGAAATCCCCAGGCTGCTTTACTCGACGGTGCAGAATTTATTGCTCACGAACAAATTGTACATTTCTCCAAAACAGAACGCCAACTGACCAACGATGATAAAAAGCCCATTCAACCGGATAATATTGAGGGAGAATTCGCTAATCCTCAGATAGCAGCGCAACCAGATCAAGAATCCATTCAAGTAGAACAAAAATAAATTGGAGGCGGTAAATCATGATTTCTTTTTACAATATATTCATTCAGCCAAAAAATGGAATAACTGATAAAGATGTTGAGAATGTTATGAATTTAGCGCTTGATTGGTATAGATACTCAAATTCGAATTGGTTAGTAAAAAGCACTTCAAATATTGAAAAATGGCAAACAAGACTAAAACCTTTAGTTGCACCTGGAGGGAAACTAGTTATTTTAAAAATTGATCCATCAGAAAGACAAGGATGGTTATCCAAAGACTTTTGGAATTGGTACGATGAGGCTCGAAAAAAATAGCGCAGACTATAATTGTGCTTGACTGATATTGAAGTTAAAACACTGTATTTTCATTTATACTCAGGAAATGGAAATGCGAAAATTTCAACCTCAAAAAAAAACATCCGCCCTCCCCCTAGGCAACAGGATTCCCCAGAAGTCCATTTGTCAGCTACCCATTTTTGTAAGCTTCCCCATAATTGTAAGCATCCCCATAATTAGGACTGTTCATAACTAGACAAAAGGCAATTCTGCCTGCGTCAAAATGCTACCTTTGGTAGCAAAGGAACAGCCATGAAGAAACTGACTCATTCCGAATCGGAAATCGTCAAGAGCGTAAACGAACTTGATGCCAGCCAGCTAAAAAAGCTCAAAGAACTCGAAGAAGAGAACGCCAAGCTCAAGAAGATGTACGCCAAGCTCGCCCTGGACAACGAGATCCTCCGCGAGGTCATAGAAAAAAAACTCTAGAGACGAACGTCGTATTGGCCATGCTTGCATGAGCCAATATGACTGAGGCGAATTGGCGATTCATTTCAACAAGCGAAAGCCGTTGCGCAAGCGCTTGCCCGCCCGAGTCAAGAATCCACTCGTGACACCGGACCAGAATTCATTTCACATGAATTTCAAGATTGGTGCGATGGAAACGGAATCAAAATTTTGTACACGCAGCCCGGGTGTCCGACACAGAACAGCTATATCGAACGGTTCAACGGGTCGTATCGCAGGGCTGTTCTGGACGCATATATTTTCAGGACTCTAGACGATGTAAGGGAAGTTACCGAAAAATGGATGGACTACTACAACAACGAAAGACCCCATGACGCCTTAAACAACCTCGCTCCAATGGAATATCGGTTGGCAAGAACTGGGTGATTTTGTATACTTTAAACCGGTCCTAAAAATGGGTAGCTGACAATTATGGGGAAGCTTACACTTTGACGTGTGTATAGACTTTGAGATTGGTCTTTTTTCGGATTATTCATTAAGTGCTCGCAGTTCAATAAAAATTTACCATCCATTCACGAAAAAAAATCTAAAAAAGATAAGGAATTCCTCTTTTTTTCATTTCATCAGTTAAAACCGCCCGAATTCTTTCAACGGAATAATCAGCAGATTCCCCCTCTATTGCATCACAAGGAAATTGGTTCATGACATCTTTTTCAAAGCCTTCAATCATTTTAATGAATTGAGGTTCGTTGACATCCTGGGTCTGCCAATCCATAATACAATTCGTGGCATGGGATAACAAAGCTTTCAATAACATTCTTTTTGAAAACAAGTCATTCTTCTCGTAAATAAAGTTAGACTCAAGCGAAACGAACGAATAAAAAAGTGTTCTGTTCCGAATAAACGGAAACGTCCCATAATGGTTACAAAAATCAAGAACAGTTGCAACCTGTGTAAAAATTCCCAAACACATTTGCAAGAACTGTAATGCAGGCTTTTCTTTATCAAAATCAATATGGATTTTCTCTAAATGTTTAAAATACCTATCTTCAAACGATTCACCTTCATATTCTTCAAGCAATTCTTTTACTGCATTTTCATCTATCTGCTTTTTTACATCATCCCACGATACACAAGTTTCCAAATAACTTTTTATCGTCATTTTATTATTTTTTAAAATTCTTAAAAACTCTTGTTGTGCAAATGACGAACGGAAATCCTTATCAACAAACAAAAAAGATAGGGGTAAAATATAAAATACATCACTATATTTCGATACAATAGAGATGTTGTCTTCAATAGATTTTTTCAATAACTGTGCACAATATGATTTTGAGTCAGATCTATTGAAGGATAAAATGTAAATCGGGTCATCAATAATATGTTTTTTCCCAAACGCCAGAAATGGAATATGCGCTTTTGATTCAACATCTAGATAAGCTCCGCCAATAAAAACACACGTATCCAAATCCGAGGGAAGATGGTTCAAAAAGAACTCGACTTCCCGTTTGTGCCGCAACCAGAATGTACGAAATTCATCATAAACAAAGAAAACATCATCATCTCCAAAAGACTCATAAGATTTTAAGAGCCTAAGATAATCTTGTTGAATCTTTTTCATAGAATCCAGTAAGAGATTATATGCCATATTCTGCCACCCTTGTTTTTAAATCATCGGAAATGTCATACTGATCCACTAATAACTTAATAGTCTTATTTAGAACCATTACAGAATCATGCCAAACCGATTTCATTTTTTGAAGATTATCAACATCTGGAATACAATGATATTGATGACCCGGTGTATCGCAAGATAAAAGTGCCGATTCTCTTATTGCACCCCATAAGCCATGTTCAAAACTAGAGTCATAGTCGTAAATAAAATACAGGTCTTTCTCGTTAACATCCTCAAATTTTTGACGAATTTGCGAATCTCCAAAGAATCGCGTATCCATATTTTGCATAAAACGATTCTTAAAAACATCAACAAGAATGTTCAAATATTGTAAATCCAAATGACTATTTTCATCGGGAGATTTATTGTTTGCATTATATCGCTCCGTAACAAGTTTTAAATTTCCCATACCATAGGATTGGTATTCTTTCCAAATATTGGGCTGATCAGATTCCTTTTTCAAAAGAAACTTCATCATTATATAGTCTTCAATAAGGACTCTAACTATGGATCGACCAGAAATGGCATTATACAGATTATGTTCGATAATTTCAAGAAATCTTTTATACGAATATATTGACAACCCTAAAAGAACCAACATTTTATCATCCAGAGGATTTGTAATTCTATACAAATCTCTGTAATAATAGAACACATCCTTTACAAGGGTTGTGTATTTTTTAACAAATTCTTCGGAAACATTCTTTTCATAAGGCAACGTGAACGATTTACATTCAAACATGGCTCCGCATTTCCTCCAGAAATCTTCTAAAAAAGGTTTGTTATTCAATGGGAATGTTCCTTCAGATGAACGTATAAACGGCCTAATAGAACGCATTCTTTCATCTGAATGGTCAATTGTCGGATACAGAGCAATATCTTTTATCATATCGGCAGGCATATGCAACAAGCCAGAAATGATTCTGTAATACAAAACGCAAAATCTTATATCCGTCGCAAAATCCGACTGATGGTCAGCCATTTTTCGAATGACCGTTTCTAAAACGTTTAAATTATTTTCAAAATCGAACTCATCTTTAGCAAAAAAAGATGAAAATACGGGTTGTTCCGAGAAACTATAAACTAGAGACAACGGAGAAATTGCATCACAAAATCCAAATTCTTCAAGAATTTGATAAACATTCTGTTGAATAGCCACACCCTGTTCAAACAACCCAGACAATACGGGGAAAGGCCATTTGTCAGATGCAAAAGACAGTCTTTGTAATGCCTTCATTATTTGATTTAAACCAACCTTTCTATCATCAAAGGAATTGAGAATCAAACCCAACCACAAGTATTCAGGCTGCCGTTCTGTAAACCAGTTGCACGGACGCATAAAGTCAAGTGTATTAAATGGCGCAACAAAAACACCATCCTTAAATTCATGACCATTAAATATTTTTTGTTTGCCGTTTCTTTTCTTCTTATTTTCCATCAATCCCTCTACTTTGTTTTGTTCACATAAAATATGGAATAACAACCTTTTTGTTAATGTTTCGCCGCACAGACAATCTCGTTCGATCTTCTTGAGTTTAATTCTCTGTTATGGATACTATTAAACCAGTTTTGCACATTGTCAAAACTTTCCAACAAACGCAACCGTTGCCATACTTCCTGCTCTGTCATGTCCCTCCCGGAAATTTTTTTAAAAATGAGCAAAAGCTACTTTTTTGAGCATATAAACATTTGAACACTATGAATATATATCTATTTATTTCATTTGTCAAGTGTTATTTTTCCAGACCGAACCGGCAACATGCCTTTGGATTTGTCCTTCCTGGTGTTGTGCTCAGGATCGGCATCGACCGTGGCAGCTTGGGGGCGTTGGTGAGAAGCCCTTTGACGTATATATAGACGTTTCAAACCGGATTTTTGTCCTGCCATTTTTGAAAAAAGGTGTAAACAAGGAAGGGTCCCATGCGAATGGACGTTTCAGATCGACTTTTTGTCCTTAAATTTCTGTAAAAAATTTACCCGGCGTTCCAGGGGGGATGCGTTCCGTGGCATCTCGCGTGACGGGGACAGGAACGGCGCAGTTCGGGCAATATGCATATATAGACGTTTGAAATCCGGTTTTGTCCTGGAAAATTCGCAAAAAGATGTTTACCTCCCCCGCCGGCAGGTCGGATGGCCTGGCGGGGCATCATCCCGAAGATAGCGACGTTTCAAACCGGATTTTTGTCCTGCTATTTTTGAAAAAAAGTGTAAACATGGAAGGGTCCCATGCGAATGGACGTTTTAGATCGACTTTTTGTCCTTAAATTTCTGTAAAAATCAACATAACCAAAATGCGTTATAAAGTTATTGATATTACAGATTTCCTTCTTCCAAATCCTTTTTTAATCGCACCCATTCACGCTTTAAAATTTTTTGGCAAACTTCTACAAATTTAGGATTATTGGAATATTTTTCATATGTGTCACCATCAGCAGAATGGAGAAAACTATAAAGAGATTTTTCTAAATCATCATAATCTCTATCTAAAGGATCCATAAGCAATTCTATTTTTGTACCTAGCATATAAAATGTACGGCTTTCTCTCGGATTTGAATCAGGTAAAATTCCATAACTTTGAAATTCTGCCATAGTATTTCGAAGTTCATTTATCCACTGCTGACGAAATTCAGCTACTTTGATTTTTCTTTCATGAGAACGTCTTTTCTCCTCATTTATTTTCGAAGTACGACTTGATACAAATGCAGCGATGACAGCACTACTGAGAGAAGCGGAAATAAAAGAAACAATTATGCTTAACATTGAAATTTCAACTCCTAAGATATTTATCCATCAATATTGTTTAAGTCTTTTTTATCTGCGTGATACTGATTTCTAGAGATTACAGCCAATAACCTAGATAAAGCTTTATCGTCATTCCCATCTCCTAGTAAAAGACATATTCATTTTCTTGCAATTATCCCAATTTTTTTTTTGATCATCCGCAAACTGCTTTGCTATTTTTTTCTTTTCCTCAAATAAAATACATTCAATAAAAAGATGTCCTAGATCATTTTCTTCATATTTGGTCTCTATATCTTCTTTTGTGACTGTTTTATCTTCCGATAAATATTTTGTTTTGTGATTTAGTAACCCGAGAGTAAAAAAACGTTCTATATCATTTATGCCTATTTTAAATTTATCTCCATAATAAAACTCAGCAATCTTTGTTAAATCAAATGTATAAATCTGACTTAAAATAAAATTCATTTTTCCAAATTCTAGCCACTTAATTTTTCCTTCGCACAAAGAATTCATTAACTTTCTTAAGTACATTGACTTTAGAACGGACTCAGCAGAATTTAAGGTATGCATTAATAAATCCTGTAGATCTTCGAATTTTTCCCTGCTTAGAGATTCTAGAAATTTTTTTGACAATTCACTTTGAGGTTCTTTGCAAAAGGCCTCTATCTTTTTCATCAGAAATCTGTTTGAGACATGCTCAGCTCCTTTATAAAGTTGAGCAATTCCCTTTAACGTGTTTAAAACAACTGTAGCATCTGGCATTGTAAAAGTTCCATATTGATTATTTCTTCAAAAAAAAATTTCTATTTAGGGAAGAGCTATCATTCATGATGATGAATCAAATATCTATTTTTCATCTGGTCACAATATATTTCTCAACACATACTTATCCAAAAAAAACATCATTTTTTGGATATCGTTATTCCTTTTGAAAGCGATAAAGTTTCCAAGAGAATACGCAGAGCTAACATCATATTTTCTTCTGGATAAACAAATTTTGCATCCTCATTAGTTATAATCCTAGGAACATCATTTTTTTCAGTTTTTTCATCATCATTTGGTTTAACCGTATATAAAATTAAAATATGATATACATCTTTTCGATTAAACGGTTCTAAAATAAAGTCAATATCGTTATTATCATCATTTGGATTAACCACGTTTAATTGACGTATTACATGTAATTTATCTGCACCGCTAGCCTTGACCATAATTGGCGACAAATGTTTTGGGAAAGTAACGCTAAAATTAAATTTTGAGAACGACTTGTTGCTACTATTCATCAAACGAAGATTATAAATATAAGCATTATCAAATGCATAATAATTTTTCTTAGGATCATTAGCATTTTTATCAAGAACAAGATAGACTTCATTTTCCCCAAAACTTACTTTATTTTCATAAAGCACCTCTGTTTTTCGATTTACCTTAATTTTCGGAATACGATTGCGCCAAAAATTAAAAAAAATGGTAATAAGTACACCAATAATACCACTAAAAATCTCTGGTAACCAAGGTACAATTTTTTCCATATAAAAGCTCCTGTATAATTTATGTTGTTTGCTAATATAGACAAAAAACAACCTTTCGTCAATTTTCCGCCTTTAATCGATCTTTTCAAGATTAAAATAAATCAACCCTGAAATTTCACAAAAACAATGTTCACTCAAAGATGCCATCAAATGGAACAAAAATTTCAGCTTGACAGTATCCTAGGAATTTGCCCGGCGTTCCAGGGGGGTGGATGCGTTCCGTGGCATCTCGCGTGACGGGGACGGGAACGGCGCAGTTCGTGCAATACGCATATATGGACGTTTGAAATCCGGTTTTTAAAAGATGTTTACCTCCCCCGCCGGCAGGTCGGACGGCCTGGCGGGGCATCATCCCGGGGATAACGACGTTTCAAGCTGGATTTTTGTCCTGCCATTTTTGAAAAAAGGTGTAAACATGGAAGGGTCCCATGCGAATGGACGTTTCAGATCGACTTTTTGTCCTAAAAATTCTGTAAAAAATTTGCCCGGATGACGCTACTTTTTCTTTTTCAGCAGCGAGGTGATTCTACGGCCGTAGAATATTGCGTTTATGAGTCCGACAGAGGCGATTCCTAGAATCACGACTTTAACGGCTTCTATCATCCAATCAAGATAGGAAGAGGCTGTGATTTCGGTAATTGGGCCAAGAACATTGGTCGTAAGGCCAAGAAATGCAGCTACGGCGATGGCATCGACACACAGGTGTTTCGCGAAGGCCCAGAGGCTGCGGTTTATCACGTTCCTGGAGATGTACCACGCGAGGTAACAGGTCCGGTAGACCATCGCGACCAGGGTTCCGACGGCGACGCCGACCAGGCCGAATTTCAGGACGAGGACGACTGCGGTCACGAGGTTAAGGACGGCTTCGATAATCGCGCTCGCCTGGGTCTGCTTGTAATGCCCGACGGCCAAAACAACGATATTGTACGGAAGTCGAATACAATACATCCCCCACGCTGCCGTCAGCATAATTCCGAATACTGGAACAATGTAGTTCGCGTCGGTTATCCCATGTGTATAGACTCCAACAAACGGGACTATCAGCACGGCCGTAGATGCAAAAACTAGCGAGACGACAAAGTGCAACTTCCACTCAAAGTTTTCAAAATTACTTTTGAATGCAGTCATATCCCCTTTTGCAAAGAGGTTCCCCAAAAACGCCTGTATGCCATTCGTGACGGACATCGTCAAATTGCGGACACCATGCACAACGAGGCTATAAATCGCATAAACGGATACATTTTCCAGCGTAGAGAGAACTGTCAAGACGACAATACCGGAACTCTGGAGCACCACCGTAGAAATATGCTGAGCAAGGCCATTCCACTTTTGCGGGATTGCAGACTTGTCAAACGCAACCGTTCTGTCAATCTTGTGCCAACGGCGAGCTATAAACGAAACCGTCAATGGTTGCAGCAAGAAAACAACGGAGGAAGCCAGCTTGACAATATGCACGGACGCGCCCCACTTCATCAAGCAAACACTGGCAACGAGATTCAAAGAGAGCGCAACAATCTGTACAATAATCGGAACAAAACCAAATTGGTCAGAAAAGAGAAGCAACCTATATGTTATCCCGAAATAATACTGTGCGAAAGAACTAATCGCAATAATTAAGATAAGAGATGCGGTGTAAATGAATTCAAATTGTCCATTGACGATATTCGGGTAGATGATTACAAGAACTGCGGTATATATAAGCAAGAGCTTCGCGATATTCCTAAAGAAATGCTCCGCAGCAACAATAATCCTCGAAAGCTCACCGGTATCTTTTTGGGCCAGCGGCTTATAGAGAGCCGATTGAACAACTGCCCCCACACCACATTCAGCCAATGCAATAAAACCAAGGAACTGCGTAATCGACGAAACAAGCCCGTTGACAGCAGAACCGAAGTATTCAAGGAAAAGCCTCGGCAGAATAAATCCATATACAATCGTAAAGATTTGCAGGAACAACGCAAATCCAGATGTCAAATGGAGTTTTCGTTTTTGAGTGAGCATATTTTTAGCAAGAAAGGCCTAAACGTTCTCTGAATTTCCTAATTCTTTCGTCTATAACACAGCCATCTCTAATGACAGAGGCTGTTTTTATATTCTCCGGATATTCATTACTTGATTTTTCAATTAAGCAATCAATGTATTTGGAAACACCTTCGCTCAAAACTTTCGATACTGTAATTGGGTACATTGCTGGAGTGTTGTCCACCGCATAATGGATAACGCCATCAACTTCGTATACTGGGTTGTCAATGGTCGTTGGGTGCGATGTTTCAATTTCAAGATGCGGGTCACAACTTACGTCAATAATCAATGTTCCCGGTTTCATCTTTTTTAAATCTTCTTTATAAATAATACGATCCGTTCTTGACGTATCCCACATTACGCAATTCACTAGAACATCATAATCAAACATCTTCTTTTTGAAAAGGGACTCTAGTTTACGACCATATACATCAACTTTCGCGCCCAACCCATGAAGGATTCGCAAAGCCCCTTTTGTCGTCTGCCCATTCCCTAAAATAGCCACCTTGGTGTCATAAGGCATTTTGCCGCAATAACGGAATGCATGCATAATAGCAGCTTCGCCAGCCACTTCCCTATTACGGTGGAAAATATAGCGTCCATCCTCAAAAATTTCTTCCCAAGCAATAACAGTATGCTTCGCTTTTATCATTTGGGATGTAAAGTCAACATTTTGAACCGTATGAGCCCACCCAAAAAGGATTTTTCCATCTTCAATAGAAGACAAATAGTCCGCATCGCCCAATTTAACATCGGTAATAATGTCGCAGGAAAAAACCCCTTCTCTTGGAACGACGTGACAGCCGAGTTTTAGGTATTCATCATCAGAGACTCCAACAGCTAATCCATATCCCTGCTCAAAATAGAGGGAATCAAGATTTCTGATTTCCTTCATATGCTCAGGCAACAGAGCCCTTCTACATTCACCATTTTTATGGCTAATAAGAAATCCCATTTTCTTCATTTGAATAATCCTTCTTATTTATTCAACCCATTTAAATCAATCATTGTACCATAAAGTTGATCAATTTCAGGCAATATAGCAGCATCAAAGCCAGAATCTGGATAAAACGTCATTTCACCAAAATACATATGTCCATCCAAATCATAAAAATCAACACGAACGAAAGGCATTCCTTGAGAAAGTTTTTTTGCGCTTTCGTACATCAAATCTAACGATTTCGGCTTAGGCAATGTAAAACCTTCTGGCGCACTTTTCCCCCTTAAATTATGCCTCAAGAGATTCCATTTAAAATCAAATGAATAAAACTTTGTTGGTTCATCTTTATCTCTATCAAGGCACAACATTACCTTGTATGGTTCACCATTAAAGCAATAAACCTTATAATCGATTGGAACATGCCCATTATCATCAAGAAATTCTTCAGCAATAATCTGCGGTGGAACATTTTTATACGGCCATTCTCTTCCTTCATAATAAAAATTCTTTTTCAAACATTTTTCAATTTTCTTTTTTGCAGAAGGAATGTCAAGCATATTCTTATCTTTCACTACAACCAATCCACCTGAATCATGGGTGCATTTTAAAACAAATTTTTTCGGTAATTCACCAAAGTTGATTTCATCAAATTTTTTCCATACACCCAAATTTGGTACAATGTGATTAGCACCAATCTTTTCCGCGACCCAATCTTTTACTGCGCACTTGTCAACCAAAATCGTGTAAAGAGAATTTCGATCATTTAATTTAAGCCATTGAAGTTTTTCATTAAAAGATTGAGGATTATTCAAGTTTAATCTTTTTCGAAAATTTGCAAAATAAACAAGCTTAATAAATAATGAATCAGACAACAAACGACCTATACAAGTTTTTTGCACATTTTTTATTAACGCACAAATGATTCCGAATCGATCATTTTTCAATAATTTTAAAAATGTGTTCAACTTATTCATGCACGTTGACCTCTACTAAAATAATCCATAATTTTTAGCACGGAATAAATAATAACAATAGCTATAATTTGTATTACATAAGATCTTCCTATTACAAAAACACCTTTAATCAAGAATAAATAATATGAAAAAAGAATATACACATCTGATATATCAAAAGACTTCTTTTTGATAAACAAATAACAACAAAGATTCAGCAACAAACCACAGATAATAGTTCCTATTTCGCCCCAATCAACATACAACCATCCAACAAAGGTATAGAATCTTGTACCCCAAAGTCCACCAATTGATAAAGGCGAAAAACTTTTGATTCCATATAAATTTCCTAACGTATAATCTCCATATAGAAAATGGTCCAAAATTCCGAACATTTGTGTATTAAAGACTATTGGAGCCTGTCCCATATACGACAACATTGAATCAAAAATACCTCGTGATTCAAATCTAGATATGGTAACATCAATAAAGAAATGAAGAACATAAAGAAGAGATAGCAAAATCACAGTATTGATAATCTTCCTTCTTTTATTATCTATGTCATTGTAGAAAAATAAATATATTGCTGGTAAAAGTAGAAATATTTCAAATATCATGGATCGCGATGTACAAATAATAGCGCTAAAAATTTGCGTTACGATCCCAGATAAGATTAGAAAAAATGCAATATATTTATATTTCAATAGCTGATACTTTCTAAACATCAAAACGCCCAATATTAATGCCAAAAGACGAGTATAACTAGTAAAAAGAATCGCCACATATTCAATAAAATTAGAATAAATGACAGGTGTTTCTTCACGATATGACGCAGCCCAATCACCTAATTGAAGCATCAATGACGCAAATGGTATTGAGATTTTAATCGTAATTAAAGAGGCTGTTATATACAAAAAAGCAAAGATCAAATAATATTTGTTGATTTTAAAAATCACCTTTGACGAAGACAAGTCTTTTTTTGAATAAAGAAATGGAGCAAAGAAAATCAAATAAGCAATAATAAGATATAAATAAGGCAGGAATGTAATATTCGATATATTCAATTCCGAATTAGGGAAAAGACAAAGGCCGATTGATGCTAAAGCAATAAACCCATAAGAAATAAGAAGAAATATTCCTAAAATATTACTTTTAATCTTTATAAAAAAGATTATCAAAAGAACAATAATTGTAAAGTATAGGAAAGTGTCAAGCATGTTTATTTAAGGATATTATCCATTTTTTAAATAAAAGAGGATTATAAAGAAAAGCTATAAAAAAACGAACAATCTTTCGATTTCGCAAATTCATTTTTTTTATTATAGCTTCATTCACAAATGTCAAAATCATCATTCTGAGTTCTTTTCCATAAAATTTTTCGTAGAAAAACTTAAAATCAACAAAAAAGTCATTGTTTTTTGTATTAAGAATTCTTTCTAATTGAATAATATAATATTTTTTAAAAGCTTTTTTATGGTCATTCCTTTGAGGTGAAGACAAAATAAGTTCTTGAGTTTTATTAAATAAATATAATGTAGACTTATATTTTTCTTCTGAAATGAACGACGATGTCATTGCATTTTTTTGATTTACACGATATAGATAATCTTCTCTGGAATCTATGGAATAATCATATTTATAGCCAGTCATCAAGATTGGTAGAATGTAACTAAAATCCGTGTAAATTTTCACATTTTCATCCCATAAGAGATCTTTAAACACAGAGGATCTATAGATGCAATTCCATATTGAGAAGGGATAATCATTGCTTAAGAAAGAAATTATATCATCTTGATGTCTTTTCCGGCCCCATCGATGATTAATTATATGAATTTTCGAATCGCCATCGGAATAAAAAGAAGCCCCTTTAAACACAGCATATTCCAATGATGGGTTTTCTTCCATAAACAATACCCGTTGTTCCAAACAGAATGGTTCAACTAAATCATCCGCATCAAAATGGATAATGTATTGTCCCTTTGAATGTAGCATTCCTATATTACGACACGTCAAGGAACCCTTAGGTTGTCGATCTCTTTTAAAGAGAAATATTCTGGAATCCATTTTTTTTATGGACTCTATATAATTTAAAGTAGATTCATCCGAACCATCATCTATAAGAAGAAGTTCCCATTTGGTATATGTCTGCGCTATAATTGATTTAATAAAATCAATTACAAGGCTCCCTGTATTAAAAACTGGAACTACGACAGAAACTAAGGCGGAATCAATCATTAGTAAAATCCTTTTTGTCAATAGCAGACTTCAAGGCATCTAAATATCCTCGACCATATTTCAAATCTGGTTCCATATGATTTCCCTCGCCCCATTCATTCCACGCCTTTATCATCACAATCTGTCTTGAAGAGGTTTTGTTTTGCAACATAGAAATCACATATTTCACCAATTTGAAGAAATAAACTGGTTTACAATCGTGTAGCAAAATCGAGTTTCTACCAGATCGCGGAGAATGATCCCAATTCGGGGAAATCACCGGAAAAACATCATCTTGTAGCGCATCTTTAGTTACCATATATTTAATTGCATCTTTATACTTAAATATAGTAGGCAACTTTAAATACTTTCTTTTAAAATAAAGCCACACTTTAGAAAACATTGATAAATTATGATGAATGTTATACACATTATCATCATAAACAGCATCAAAGCCATAACTAAGGATTTTCTGTTTATTTCTACAAGCAGAATCTTTACCGCAAAAGAAAAAATCTCCTAAAGATTCTTTTTTAGCCAATTCACGCCAAACATTTATAAATTTTTTTATTTCAGCATTTGCTAATGGATCAAAAATACATACAAACAGTTTGCCTTCTACACGAAAATAACGATTGTCTTTGAATAATGGTAACATTTTATAGAAAAAATCTACATAATCCTGCTCACCCAAATATCTTTGTTCAACAATAAGTTCCTTACTTCCCTTACTATCCCACAATTTCTTTTCCCATGAATGATTAGCCCAAGCTATGCAAAAAGGAAGTGTTATTGTTTTATCTTTTAAAACTTCAAAAATGGGCATTTCTAACAATTGTTTGCCGGCCCCAAACCAATAAGTCCAATAACAAAAAGCCGATACACCAGCATCATATGCCATGGTTGCCTGTTTACGTCTAACCTCAGGCAAGCGTAAATCATAAAATCCTAAATCGGCAGGGATATGTGGCTGATAATGCCCACGAAAAAGAGGCTTTGCCTTTGCGACATTCGTCCACTCCGTAAATCCAGGTCCATACCATTTCTCATTCTCTGCGACAGGATGAAATTGTGGAAGATAAAAAGCAACAAACTGAGCCATTATAATTTCTCCATGACATCAATCAGCTGATTTGATGCTGATTCCCAAGAATTTGTTTTGTAAAGACGTTCTATTGCACTTAAAATAAAATGCATGTCATTCTGCTCAAAAGCATACATCTCTATCAATTTTGCCAAACTTCCAGCATTTTCATTCTCAAAGAAAACGTCTTTGCCAAAACCAGCTAAAGTCTCTTTAAAACTCGGCAAATCCGAAACAATTATTGCTCGTTTAAAACTTAATGCAAGCAACAGCACTCCACTTTGAGAAATTTCCCTATATGGAATTACTATTACATCTGATTCCGTAATTTTATTATACAATACATTGTCAGGAACAAATTCTGGAATCCATTCGACATCAAGTGATTTCGTCTTTTTTCGTAATTCGGCATAATAATTTGGAGCAATTTTCCCAACAATCACCGTGTGAACAATTTCCTGGCATTCTTTAGGAAGCAATGTCAATGCATCTACTAAAATATCTGTACCCTTATAGTAGCTTTGATTACCATACATAATCAAATTAAGTTTCTCACCACGCTCACGTGGTTCAATTTTTATTCCCTTAGGCTCAAATATTCCATGAGGAACTACGCATGTTCTAGCGTCTTCAATAGCAAAATCTTTGCAAAACTCACGTCTAGACACCTCTAAATGGAGTATAAATTTATCGATAAATTCCTGAACACCTTTAAATCTTTGTCGATAGGCTGTCTTTTGGACTTTACTAGAATTATGTGGGTAAAGATTGTGTACCGTAAGAAGGATTTTAGTCTTTGGAGAGACAAACCTAATTATACGAAGAAATTTTTTTTCGATAGAACAAATCTCAAGGAATGGCAACCATTGCAAATGGAGTACGTCTATCTTGTGCAACAGAAGATAAAGAATCAAATAAAGATAGTTAACAACGCCTTCCAAGGCCTTAAAAGATCGTTTTACAACATTTTCGCTATTTTGCAACGATTTTGGTATAAGGCTTATTAACTTTCGACAATCACATTTGATTTCTGCAGGAATGATATTTGCAGCCAGAAATTTTAGATGGTCATTAGGAGGCAAAATTTTTGATAACGATTCGCATAAGGCGATATCGTAATTCAGCACTTTGCCGGATATATCTACCATCAAATAATTCATTTCTATTGTATAATCCTGCAAGGTACGCCAACAGCAGTTGCTCCGCTGGGAATATTTTTATTAACCAAAGTACAAGCCCCTACAACGGCATTTTGGCCTATAACAACACCATCTTTTGTTGGTGTTTTTGATATAATGCTGGCCCTCATACCAATATAGGCCCCGTCTTCAATCTTTATTGGATAATGATCTTGATTTCGTCCATGACAGGCAAAATAAACGCCATAAGATATAATGCAATTATTGCCAATGGTCATCAAATCATAGCACATATCATCCAAATAGCAATGCATTCCGATAAATACGTGCTTACCGATTTTAAAGCCGCACATCCTATAGATTGCTATACGGATGAAATTAAATGGACACAACGGAGCAATAACATTAGTGAAAAATTTCCTAATGGGTTTCATGAATATAGTCCATAAAGAATAATTGTAATAATAGGGCGCGGGGCGCTTCTTGATCTTTTCGTATAGCCACTTCACCAGAATCATGCAGCCCTCTCCACATACTTAATCTTTTTCCAAACGCCGAAGAACAGGTTCCGGCCTGTAATCCAGAGCGAGCTCACCGGGTTCAAGCCTTCGGCCTCCCGATAGAGCTTGTAATGCCACTTAATCAACGCCACATAGCTGTGACGGCTGATGGAGCCGCCGCGCTTGCGGTAGCTGGCCAGCGTTTCGGGGAGCAGGTAGCAGTCCGCCTTGCGGCATGCCTTGAGCCAGATGGCGTAATCGTTGTTCTTGCGGATGTCGGCTATCTGGATATCGCCCACGACTTCGCGATTGTACATCACGGTAAGGCAACCCGGCCAGCAGTAATTGAACATCCCCGTCTTTGTGATACGCTTGGGGCCGCCCACGAGCGTCCCTGTCGGCTTGCCGTCCTCGCCCATTTCTCCGTAGCGGGTGTAGCTGAACGCGTAGCCGTTCTGGGCCATGAACGCCAGCTGTTTTTCCAGCTTGTCGGGCGTCCAGAGGTCGTCGCTGTCGAGGAAGGCTATCCATTCGCCGCGGGCTTCGCGCAGGGCCCGGTTCCGGCTGACCGCCGCGCCGCTATTTTGGGCGTTTTTTAGGTAATGGATTGCTTTGCGTCGTTCGCAATTCCGTTTCAGGTCTTCGACAACAGCATCTGTGTCGTCGGTGCTGGCATCGTCAACGATAATCAGTTCCCAGTTCGTGTAGGTCTGGGCCAACACGGACCGTATCGATTCGGCGATGAACCGGCCGGTATTGTAGCTGGGCATAATTATGGAGACCAGGCCGTACATGCTAAACAGCCCCTTCCAGCATTCCGCGACGCATGAAAAATCCTATGTGCAGTCGGTTAAGCAACAGCCTCGAACCATGGTTGTGTCCGGCGAATCCGGACGGTTTGTGTCTAAACTAATATATAGTAAAAAATGTAATTATTCCGTAAGAAGCCGCGCGGGCCTGCACTGCCGTCGCGGGTCTAGGGATATTTCCGCGCAACCTATTGACTTCGACCGCAAAATAGTATATATTTGTGCAGTATATGTATTTGACAGAGCTATAAAGCCCGTAGCCTTCAAAGAAATCGTCAGAAGTTGACTAGAAAGGCAAAAAAATCTAGATTGGGGGAAATTACGGCTCTTGAAATAAGCCCCCCCACTCAACGAAGCTGCGAGGCGATGAGCTGCGACCCAATTCCAATTCTTGTCCCCCTCAGTCATTTTCTAGAAAATGACGATAAAAAGAGAACAATCACTTAAAAGGCTTCCGTTCGACAGGACGGGAGCCTTCTTCTCTTGAAAGAAATAAAAAAGTTTTTTGTAAAAAACAACGCCTTTTTTGTAAAAATAAATTAAGTCGTTTATTTATACAATCAAAATCCATTTATATTGAATACAAATTCATCCAAAATTTAGCAAATAAAATAAATCCATATTTAAAGGAGCATATATATGGAGAAAAAAAATACACGCACCACGGCATTTTCAAAAATTACAACTCATGCAAAAAAAAACGCAAGCCGCAAATCGCCCCATAACTGAAAAAAAAGCCACAATACCAGACGAAATATTAGAAAGAGCGAAGGCGGAAGTCGAATTAAAATTTGGTATAAAAGTCCGTTCTTCATGGGATGGCAGAACTTCGAGAGAATGGGATCCACGCAAGAAAGCTTTCAAAGTAGCCAACCCCAACAGCGACACCGTGGGCTACCCCACTTTAAATCCCGATTTTCTCAACCCCTATCTAAATGCAAGTAAATCTCCTTTGCCCGTATCACCTGAGGTTATATCCTTTGTTTACAGTTTAGATGGTCAAGCAGAGGGAGCAAAAAGCACTAGCGACTATGACGAACAGTGGAAAAAAGACAAATGCATCTTTACCTCTTGGTGTCCATTTTATCCCAACAGAGATCCCTATTGCTTTATTGACAAAGAAATTCTTGAAATTGATAAGAGTTTTGAAGAGGTCACAGGAATAAATAAATGGCATAACGGTAAAGGCATCAATGAAATAAGCCCTGCCGGTTACGACCTCGAACGCAATAAAATAATGGAACAAACAATAGCGAAAAATCATCAGTTTGTTTCCATATTGGATTCTCTTAATAAAACAGATGAATAAAACATGGCCCGCACAAAAAAGGAGTTTATCATATGAAATCTAAAGCGCATATTTACATGGCCAATCTAATAATGGACGAAGTCAAAAAAAATGGACGAGTCAAGATTGGAGAAACCGAATACGCAGTCCCCACAAAAGTTTTTGAGGTCATCGATAAATACCCAGAATTTGTCAGGGCGGGTTCCGTTGGCCCAGACTTTTTCCCAGATTTATTAGTCGGACAAATGGTCATTCATTCAAAAGAATCCGGCGAATTTTTAAAACTAATGTGGGATGAATTGACAACCATGAAAGAAGGAACTGATTACGATCAGGCTTTTGCCTTCTACTTGGGTTTTACGCTGCACTATGCCTGCGACATGTTCAGTCACTACTACATCAATAAATATGCCGGAGGTTTTTTTCCAAGTTTTTCCATTTTTACTGATAACGGCGTAAGCTATTCTCAAAAAAAAGAGGCTGCCTATATCATATTAAAACACATTACTCTAGAGTCCTACATGGACAATAAAATCAAAGACCTAGAGACTTCCATGAATATTCCAAAAAAATATTTAATGCGTTGTTTTGGAACCATAGAGTCTTGGCAAAGAATTAATTCCATTGTATACAACAATCCCAACATCGAACCATCTGGATTCAACCTTTTACATGGAATGGTCAAGGAATATTCGGATGCTTTAAAATCCAGCAAAAATATCGTATCAAAGAAATCTCAGGAACTTCAAGAACGCATTGACGTCTGGATGACAGAATGGCAAAATTTTGTAGTACAAAGCGTTGCGGGAAAAGGACGCGAATACGATTTTAGCAGAATTGAAAAAATTATAAGAAAAGTCGATATCAGCGGTGATGGCATAGATTTGGTACAAGCATTTATTTACTTGCACCAAATCTCACACGGCCCCCTTCCTATAATCCACAAGATTTTAACCGGAAAATATTTGGACCCTATGTATTGGATTGGCCAAGGAGTCCAATTAGGCGTTTACCAAACGACATTGAAAATCATCTATGAAAGTATAGGTAGAAAGGACGCCGTACCAAAAACTAAGGAAAAATGTAAAGAAGAATTCCGCAACATTATTTTATATGCAATTACTGATTCAGAAAAGCTTATCAATTCCCCTTTGTTTGAAGGATACAACACCGATCACTTCGATAAGGAATGGGGTAATTTCGGTGAAGCCAAAGACTGTCAATCACAGACCTTCAATGTATTTAGGCATTGCCTAAACATGGGTAAACTGTGCCTAGTCGGCAACAATAATCTCATTAAAATTGGCGAAAAATACAAACCAAAACAGATTCCTTTAGGTTTCAAAGATGGTTCTAACATTTTTAAAGACGGCGTATTGACGCATAAAATCTCAAAAATTCTTGTAACAATCAACGTATCAAACGATTCAAGTGTAGTAAATTGCGACGTTCATTTAACGATTGCCATGAAAAATAGAGACAGAGAAAGGTATTATTTAGACTCACTTCACAACGATTTTAGAAAAGGAAAAAAATACGAGTACATAATAAACTTCGATAAGAAAATAGCAATAAGCGACATTGCTCTAATCACGCTCGGATGCGATTTTACCTCATGGGATGCAGAATTTAATATTGACAGAATGACAGTCGAAGACATCGATTCAGATGAAGTACTAATCGACAGAAGTGGTATCGTAGTACAAAGAGATAAGCCATTTGTAAAACAATTCAACTATTCTTCCGAAAATCCCTCTTTCTATAGATTAAAAATACATACGTATACAACCAACAGCGACAACGGACAAGATGTTTTCTTTATAATTAAACACAAAGACGGTATTGAAGATAAAGTTGAATTAGATAATAAAGATAATAATTTTATATGGCACCATGGTGACGATTTCATAAAAACGTTCAATTACGCCATATACGTAGCAGATTTAAAAGAATTTGTAATTGATTTTCCAAGCGAAAAATACGATTTAGGCTTAGAAAACATAGTGATTAAGGACGCAATAAGAGACATTACGCTGGCCGAAGTAGACAAGGAATACATCATCAACAAAAACAAACCCCTCGTCATTCCGCTAAACCCCAACGAATTGCTCGAGAAATACAAATAAAAAAGCCATATAATCATGAACGGTTCCTGTCTCCCCAGACAAGAACCGTTTTTTTAATCGAATCGATATTCTGCGATGAGCTGCTTGACTTCGGCCTGGCCCTTGTCGTACTGCTCGCGGGTGATTTTGCCGGTTTCGAGCAGGTAGTCGCCGAGATCGGTGGCGGTGTCGCAGCCTTCTTCGGTGATTCCGTCGCGCTTGAACACCTTGCCGAGCGTGGCGAGGATGATCCTGATGTCGCCCAGGAGGGTGATTTTGCGGATATATTCGAGGTCGTAGCCGATTTTCGCTTCCCAGGTGACGGCGTTGCGGCCGTTGATTTGCGCAAGCCCGCTGAGGCCCTGGCGCACGGTGTGGCGCTTGCGCTGTTCGGGAGTCATGAAGACCATGTCGCGCACGAGTTGCGGCCTCGGCCCGATGACGGCCATGTCGCCCTTGAGGATGTTGAAGAGTTCGGGGAGTTCGTCGAGGCTGGTGGAGCGGAGGAACTTGCCGTAGGCGTTCAGGCGCTTGTCGTCGGGGAGCAAATTGCCGCTCGCGTCCTTCTCGTTGGTCATGGTGCGGAACTTGACGAGCCGAAAGATTTTCTCGTTCAGCCCGGGGCGCGGCTGCGTGAAGAAGGGGTTGCCCTTCATCTTGACTGCGCCAAGGAGGGTAAGCGCGACCAGCAGCGGGCTCAGGCACACGATGGCGAGAGCGGCGCAGCAAAAATCGAGGAGGCGCTTGAGGTAATTCTTGTACATAGGTCCATTTTTTTGTGTCTAAACTAATATATAGCAAAAATATCCCGGAATTCGACAAAAAAAGTCCGGCGTCATACCCACCGGACCATATCCTTAACTGATCTAAATTAGTCCATCACGCAACGTACGCTGATGTACATTTGTGTGCTGCTATACGAAAGGACCGCTGCATGGTTATCTTCGCTGCGAATTAATAAATAAGTCTGCATGCCTTCGTCATAAACCCACACGAAAGCATCGTCGCCGAGGTGCTCGAAATGCTTACTAGAGTCGAAGTCTCCGGCCCCAATCAAGGAGAACCCAAACTTATCGGTTGCTGCTATAGACTCATTCCAGCTCTTCGCCGATATCAGCGGCAAGGCCTTATTGCCCGCAAGGCTTAATAGGTCTCTCATTTCGGCTGTTGACGGAATGTGCCAGCCGTTGGGGCATACGCCCTGTATGGGGCCATCGCCCAGGTCGCAACTAGTTTTGTTGCACCCGGCGTTATTCATTGCCGCATCGCGACTGTACAGGCGTCCGTAAATATCGCAGAAACGGTCTTCGTTGTTGAAGCAGAATGATTCCCCTATTTTGTTACCGGCGTAGTTCAGGTTTTCGGCCAACCAGGTCTTGCCAGCGATTTTTACGGTCTTGTATGTCTTGTCGTCACGCGAGTCTGTCATGGTGCCGTATGAGATTGCAGAGTTGAACTGCGTGCCGGCATCCAGGTAGGGAACGAATTTCGAGCCTTCGCCCTTTATGCAGCGGACTGTGGCATAGTATTCTCTCGCAGTATAGTCCCAGATGTCAGCAGAAGAGGATATCAGGAGGAAATACTGGTAAGTACTCGCTGCGTAAAGCCACATGGCTTCATAGTAGTGCATATCCTCAAAACCATCTTCGCTTTCCCAATTCCCGGCTCCCACGAAGGAGAGGCCATAGTTGTCGGTACCCGGAGTGTACCAAGTCGATGCCGCCGATTTCAATGATGCTGTAGAAGTGACGTAGCTCAACAAGTTTTGCGCGTCTGCCTTTGTCGGGATGTGCCAGCCGTCCGGGCAGATGCCCTGTATGGGGTCATCGCCCAAATCGCAGCTTTTTCTGTATGCGCACCTTTTGTCGTTCATCACCGCATCGCGGCTGTAATGGCGACCATACAGTTCGCAATTGTCGGGATTTTCGCCGTAGCAGTCGGATTTTCCTATGGAGTGGTATTTGTAGTTCAGGTTTTCGGCCATCCAGGTGACGCCATTGACAACGACGGTCCTGTAAGTCTTGCCATCGCGGGGATCCTCCATTGTCCCGTAATTGATGTTCGGGTTGAAGTGCGATTCCTTGGTGTCTTGGTATTCACTACTCGAGGAACTACTGAAGGAAGAACTGCTCGAGGAGGAACTGCTCGACGACGAACTGCTGGACGAAGAACTGCTGGACGAAGAACTGCTCGAGGAGGAACTGCTGGACGAAGAACTACTCGAGGAGGAGCTACTCGACGACGAACGCTTGCGTGAAGAACTACTGTTCGACGACGAGCGCTTGCTGGAAGAACTGTAACTCGAGGAAGACCGAGAACCGCTGGATTTTTCCTTGTCCACGCTCTTACTCGAGGAAGAGCGCTTGCGTGAAGAACTGGATTTCGAGGAAGACCGAGAACTGCTGGATTCATCATCTTCTTCATAGCTGCTAGACACACGTGACTTGTCGGATTCATCCTTGCGCACGAACTCCTTGCCGGTTGCCGTGAGCGTGTCGTTATCGCCGGCCCAGATGTACACAGAATCGCGTTCGTCGAACTGGCAGGAGTAGCTATCCTTGTCGCTGCCCACGACGGCCTCTTGGCCCTCGCGCTTCTCGCCGCACGGATAATCCGCGAATTCCTTGTTTGACTCGAACTCATAGTCAGGTCCGTGGTTCTTTTCGACAGTAGATAAGCTATCATCACCACTACAGCCCGCAAGGAACACCGTTCCCAAGAGCATTGCAGCCATCAAATTTTTTTCTATACCTTTTATTTTCATGTTTTCCCCTTTTTTGGGGAAGAATGTAATAAAATTTATAGACATTGTTCTACGGATTAAATGTCAATTTCAGCGTAAAAAACCTCAATTCCAGCCCCAAAAACCGCTTTTTTTGGGGGTACAATTCGGGAAAGTAAAGATTAAATTAAGGATATGAGGTATCTGTATTCCGTGTTATCGCTATTGTTCTTGGGTGGCTACGGCTTCGCCACAGTAGGCGACACTATTGCCATCACCTATCACCTGAACGGCGGCGTAAACAACCCCGACAATCCGGCAACAGCCACAGTATTTCGGGATTATTCATCAACGATTATTACAGCCAATCCATATGGGATGAATGTAAGCGTGTTCGACATGCAGGGCCGCCTGATTACCAGCGGGCTGATAGGTACCGCCGGAAACGTTGCGCTCGAAATGCGCCATGCCGGCAGTTATCTGGTTCAAGTGGGCCGCCAGGTGCTAAGAATCGCTGTAAAATAGCACTTTGCCCATTCCTCCTCTACCCTCTCACGGTTCCTGCGACCAACTTCCATTTCCGTTGCAAGTCCACTGATGCGAGTTAAATTCAACCGTTTCTATTCTACCTTCACGATTGCACTCACCATATACATCGGTGATGTTAGCCAAAGTCCATCCATCCGACTTGCAAATGTATGTATAGTTTTCCGAAGCCTGCGCAACTTTTCCCATGGACTCTTTTGATCCACAGTAACCTATAACCGAATCAGGGTACGAAAGCATTGTCCATCCGTCCCATAAACAGACAAAGTGGTTGTTGTTCACCACGTACTCCTTGTACAGGCTGTCCTCGTTGCATGGGATTTGAAGGTGTACAGGCGTAGCCATAACCCAATCCAATTCTTCGCACGCAAGCAAGGCCCCGCTTTTGCTATGATACAACACACCTTCGGGATCATTACACACCATTTCCGACCTAGATGAAGCCACCCACTGTAAAGTTTCCTGGCTACAGGCATATGACATCCCTTTTTCTAGAACAGAAATTCTGAACATATTCGATAAAGAGGAATCACATTTCGGGAGGTCGTCCAGAGTTTCAACCATGGAGCGATATTTCACGCACCGCACCGAGTAAAATTCCTTGTCCGAAGTTTCCTGAACTTTATAGGTCAACTTTCCGTTCGCATCCTTGGTAAGAACAACCGCCTCGCCTCCATAAGCAAGGTATCTCGCCGTTTCGCCAAGCCCCGAACATTCCAAGGAATCCTTCAGGTCGCATACTCCCGCAAGCACGGGATCAAAGTCAACATCGTTATCTACAAGGTCCTTCCACAAGCCGCTATAAGGGAGGTCAAACCCCAAAGGGCAAAGCGACGACGGTTTGCTCTTGTCATGCGACATATAGAGGCGGCCATACTTGTCGCATTTTTCATCATCGTAGCCATAGCAAGTTCCCTTGACGTTGATGGCATTTCCCTCATCCAGGTTTTCCGTCATCCAGGTTATCGGGCCGCGATCTAACGTCTTGTACGTTCTTTCCTCGTGCGATTCGGCGCTCGTTTTCTTGCCGTCATTTGTCTTTTTACCGGTGCTACCTGCACTTTTCTCGGTATCGGTATCAGAAGAATCGGACGAGGCTATTTCTTCGTCAGGTCCGGAAGTCGACGAAGAAGACTGGGAACAAGAGCTAGCGAGCACACCAAACCCAAATAGCACCGCAACAATAAAAGGAATACAATTCAAGTTCTTCATTTCTTCCTCCATATGAGTCCATCACACTCGTACGGCACGCCATCCAGTTCCTCGACTTCTCCTTCTGTTACGCATTCACCCAACATTAATTCAGCGTAGGTTGTAAACGTCCATTCCCAATATTTCGATTTTTTACAGATATAATAAAAGCTGTTGAGGGAATCGACTTTATCTTCTATTTCTTCTCTACAAAGTCCAAATTCAAGCTCGAGCTTCGTCATTTCTGCCCACCCAGTGTCGGCGCAATGGTATTTTTTTTGATTAAACTCAAAAATCTCATACAGGTTATCCGCAGTACATTCCCCGGCATCATCGGACACCACAATTCCGCGCCAACGGAAGTCATCACAGATGAAATTTCCAGCGGAATCTCTCGCGCCCTGCGATTTAGACGAGCACACTCCAAAAACCGAATCGCGATAAGTTAATTCGCGCCAAGCATTCGCTTGACAGACATATTTTACACCTTCATGAACCTCGATTTTATCGTCCGGGATTTCGGGCGTACACACCCCCAGATAGTCGGTCAATCTTGGTTCACGCCAACCAGAGGAGTCGCAGCAGTACACCTCGCCATTATCCGTTGTATCTAGGACTCCTATATGGCCTAGTGTACATAATCCCATCTTTTTTTCCAAAAGATTGAAGCGCCTCCAACCGTACCCGGCTAGGCGTGGCTTATCACAAACCCATTTCATGTCTAGGTATTCACCTATTTCGTAAAGCCTTGTACTGTCGCATTTTTCAAAATAATCCGTAAAACTAACCTTTTCCCATTTGAAAGATCTACAGACGTACTCTTCATGGAAAACAACGGAATCATCGCTATTCAAGCCGTAACGCGTGTAGAAAAGGGTATCGATCTCCCCTTCCCTTTCTTTTGTACATAATCCAAATTCTTTGTCCTGGTTATTAGGTTTATCCCAAAAACCTAAGGAAGTACATTGGTACGTTATTCCGTTTAATTGATAGGTGGCCCCCACATTTTCTTTGGTACAATCGGGACCACCGACATCCCTCATATTCGCCAGTTGCCATTCTTCATCTTTGCAAATATACGTGCTGTCCTTATAGATAGAATAAGTTCCCGGCTCTGCGTCAGCGCAAGTATTCGTAAACACATCGATCCAGTGGTCATTCATGCAACGGAAATTGGACTTTTCCTTCATCACAAAAAAAGGCAAAGGTACGTGATGGTCGGAATCGCACAGAGGCAGGTCCTCTTCGGTCGCTACAATGTAGGAATAACGGACGCAGCGTACCGAAGCATAGTCATTATCTTCAAGAGGCTCAAACGTCACGGAACCTGACTTCACTCGGGCTGTATACCCCCCGGAGGTAAGATAAACACCTTCCTCGCCAAGCAACATATATGTTTTGTAATTGCAGTATCCCCCCAAAGGGAAGGTCAGGGCAGCTTCAACTTCCGGGAACTGCTCCCGGTACTTCATGGCTATGGTCCAATCTTCTCTGGACGGGAGATTAAAATTCGGCGGGCAAGCATTACGTGCATCGTTGTGATAAAGCATCCCGTAAGCGTCGCAGTTTTCATGATTGCCGGAATAGCACCACGTCAATCCGGACACATTCGCGTCTGACCAGGCATTTTTACCGGTCCAAATATACGGGCCGAACTGAACCGTAGGCATGTCGATACGATGACGTGTATCATAAATCGTGTCGAGTATAACATTCGGAGTATGGAGGCTATAATCGGCATCGATCTCCGAATCGCCAGATTTCTTGCTTTTTGAACCCGAACTGGTCCCAGGTTCATCGGACGGCTCCGAACCAGACGAAGAATCGGAATCGCACGCAATAACAAAAGCCGCAACAATAAAGCAAACAAACCATAAAAGAAAGTGACGCTTACGATGAACGCTCATGCGCTTCTCCTTTTATCTAGAGTCAACATCTCGGACAACCCAATGATAATTAAAACAGTTTAATCAGTCCACCGAGAACTGAAAATTCATTCCTAGAGCGATATTTTTAGGCAATTTTGGTCAATGTTTGCAGAGAGCCAGCACCCCTAACTTACAAAAAGATTATTTAAAAATTAAATAAGATCCCTTTCCCGGGAGCCTCGTCTTCTTTACAGACAAAAGAGAAAATTAATTTTTTGTTTACATTTAGGTTGACTTTTTTGTCGGACGCATCGTCAATTCCTTTACGTACAACATACTCCTTTAATTGCCGAACTGTATAAATTCTTAAACTATTTGTTTACATCGGAAATTAACTTATATATAATTTTTATTCGTTTGTTTGAGATGGCGTTTTTTGCGATTTTTCGACTATTGCGCACAATGTTATTTGTGATTATATTAATTTGTACTCATCACAAACAAAGGAAGGTAAGATGAAAAAAATCCATTTAGCAATTTTACTTGCTGCGTCATTAAACCTTGCAAACGCGTATGTAATCCCTACATATCACGATGGAGACCCAGCGCCAAACGGCACAACTCTTTTAATTCCACCATATGTAAGCGTCTATGGCAGTCCACTCGGAGTATCATCGAGAATGGCGGCTCGAGACGACCAACTTATTCCCGACGGCAAATCAGCTATAGCCAGATCATATACCATTCACAACTACAGTTCTACACCCATTTCGGGCTTTAAATTTTACCACTATTTCAACGCCCCCCCTTCAAAGCACTTTAAGGCAAAAGTATATCAATACTTCCACGGCGACCCCCGCATCGATCGCGCAGCAGTAATGAAGCACGCCAGCATTCAGCCACGAAGCATAAAAATCAAAAGATTGTCAGCCGTGCAGTACAGAGTTGAACTCGACTACAGCAACACGGACATTCCAGGAAGCGGCAATTTTCCATCAGTAGGCGCATTCTACATCAGAATCGAGTCTACCGATCCCGATGCTCCTCTGACCGACGTGTCGGATTGGGCCAGACCGGGGCACGAACTTAGCGGATTTGCCATTACGTCAAAATCGGGTACCATCTTGTACGGGCCTGAGCTGAACAACAATGGAACAAAGGTCTATCCTACGGTAGACAACGCCAGAAGAGTCGGCCTCTTGACAGACGATCCTGAACTGTGCCAAAACGAAAAAGCCTATTCTTGGATTATGATGGATACGGAAGACAATAACCCGTACACTCATTTCATGTCATCGCCAAGACCTTACGGCATTTCTATATACCCTAACGGCAATTTGGGATTCAGTTATTGCGCCCAAGCTTTTACAAGCATGCCTAAAGTTGCATTTGACTATGTCGTTTTGAAAATGGATACCACGTGTCCCTCCGGTTCATATGAGTTCGCACGCATTCATGACACAGAAAACAACAACAACAACGATACCCATACAGGAGACATATGGCCCAGTATAGCTGAAGCAGGTTTAGTTGATATGTCTTTGGAATATTGTCTTGTAACGAAAAACACTTCTTCGACTAAAGATTACCCGGTCAACAAGAATTTCAGTGTTTTTGCAAAGGTCGAAAACAATTCAAATATCTCCCAGAGTTTCCTCTATATTGATGACGAGGATTCAGACAATCACAACGACTGGGATTGGAGAGACATGTCGTCATCTTCATCTATGCAACAAAAGGTTAATAACATCATCTTTGCGTCCGGAATTGATACAAAAATGTACGCCATCAAATGGATTGGCGGTGGTCTTGCCAAGAGCGAAGCCAAGGTGGTTATGGACAACAAGTCCGCCACCACCACCGAGATCTCGCATGCTCCTGCAATCCGTGGCTTTGACCACTCTGCAGTAAGTGTAGAACTCCAGTCTACCGGCTACGCCAAGGTCACCATTGCTAACGCCAAGGGTGCCGTTGTCGCCAAGATTGTCAAGGAAGGCCTGCAGCCGGGCGTCCACCAGATTGAATGGAATTCCGGAATCGTGCCGAACGGCATTTACGTCGTGACGGTTGAACATAACGGCAAGATTGCCGCAAAGAACGTGATTCTGAGATAAGCCAAATTATCGTCAATTACCATTGTTCAAAACGAACAGCTCTTCGCCCAGCGGAGGGCTGTTTATTTTATTACTATTTTTTTTCAAAAAGGAGAATATCCATGCGCAAAATTGCCCTGATTACCCTGGTCCTGGTTTCTGCAGCCCTTTGTTCCGACGCACTCCGTTTTTCGTGCTCGTTGGCCAGCCGTGATGGATCCATCGAACAGTCGTTCAAGGGCACCTTCTACGACGGATTTCTCTTCGGAAAAATTCACAAGAAGCAGTCTACGCGCGCTGTGTGTAAAACGGTCAAGAACGACGTGGTAAAGGCAAAGCTTTTGAACCCAGCTAACGGCTCCCCGCTTGTCGAGGGCCCCGCCGAAGGCGAGTCCGGTTCTATTGCGCAGGATTCCGTATGCACCGAATACGCCGATTACAATGTCAAGATGCATCTCTCGGAAGACACGCTTGAAATCGCCCGCAAAGGAACTGACGACTGTCTCCTATTTGAAGTTCTGGTGAAGTAGAAAATTATGTCTGTTCGTTGCGTAAAGAACAGGGCGCAGACAGCCGAATCAGATTAGGTGCTGATTAGGTTATTTTGGCAATCTTTTGGTTCTTCCCAAAAGGTCGTACAGCTTGCCGCTTTTTTGTGGCATCTGTTGTGCTTTGACCTTATGGATGCGAGTCGTTGCTTGTTCCGGCACTGCCAGTTTTTGCATCGGATCTCCGATAATCGATTCCCCATAGAACCAATCGTAAAGGTCTTCCTTGTTACTGTACTGGTTCCTTTTTACCCTTTCGTTTAGCCATTCCCGGAACGATTCGCCAATGAATTTGTGCTCAAAGGCGTAGTACATGAAACCATCCATTTGGTCGCTTCCACTGGCTTTGGATGAACCGATACTTACAAAACCGCCGTTAATCGTGTTAAAGATATGCTCGCTTCCAACAGAGGCACTATTGGCGTTGCCGTAGAAATCATAGCAGGTAAGCGGACCACAGCAGGCAAAGTGGAAGAATCTCGGCGACACGCACATGTTTCTTTCCACTCGTGTTATATCCAGCCCGTTTCCAAGGCCAGTCTGGCCTCCGTGCCCACCGTAAAGGGCCCAATCATACTTGTCTGATTTAATGTTATCTAGATATTCCTGCCCGTCAGCGATGGTCTTATCAAGGGAGTCTGGGGAATAAAGAAGACTCAAGCCATCAACGAATTTCTGGTCGAGAGGATTGTTTAGGCCACCTTCCTCAGTTAGGAACATGGCACTACGCGTACGTTTCTTGAACAAACCGAGATAGTAGTTGTGGATTTTCTCGAAATAGTTCAATAAAAGTGTTTTTGGGTTACCGTAGAAACCTGCCGTGTTTGGGTCAATTCGAGAAACCCATATTTCAAAGGAATCAGAAACTGCGCCACTTTTGGAATAGTGTCCGTCAAAAACTCCATTGGATTTTCCAGAAATCCAAAGGTGCTTTATGTCTTCTTCGGGGAGCGAATCCATCATGAAAATATTTCCGTAATAGGTTTGGTTGAGACCGCGTGTGCTCTTGTCATTTTGACGCCAAACGGAATCAGGGATTGGTTCATAGGAGGCATCATCCCCGCATTTCCATTTTAGTGTAAGATAAGCGTCGCCAAATTCTTCTGCATAGTTTAGTTTGAATTTGTATAGACTGTCTTTCTTGAATTGAAAAACGCTGTAATATGGAATGTCCCAGTTGTTGAACCATGCGTCAATGAGCAGGGAATCGTTAATCCAAAGCCGCCTGTCGTTGTCCGTGGTAAGTTGCAGGGAACAAAGTGCGGTGACTGGAGATTTGAGGTATCCGGAATATGCAATTGAAAAACTATCCGCCGGTACTTTCCCTGGTATCGGAGAACCGTCGCGTACATCGAAGTTTAATGTTGTCGTGGTGGTATCAAACAACTTTCCGCCATAGGCTTCGGGGCCTCCGGCAGCAGTGTCTTTCCAAACACCGTCAAGATCCATGAAGTAAAAGTCTGTTACCCAACGTTGGTATTGGAATCCTTCTTCTGTTTTCTGGTAGAATTCAAATTGAGCTCGCGGAATGTCTCCAACAAAAATGGCTCCCGAGATGGTATCCTTCTTGCTTACGAGCATTTCTTTTAGGTCGGTGACTTTCCCGCCGTTCTTCTGGGATTTGAAAGATACGATAGAGGCATTTACTTGATAAGTATTCCAAATGTCATCTGTATAGGTGTCTATGGCATTCTTGATTTCGTTGTCCTTTATCATTTCGTCGTCAACGACGATGAGGATATCAGATGCTTTGCTCCATGCGCAAACAGAAAACAGGAGAAATATCCCCAAAAAATATTTAAGTGTATTTTTCATGAAAGCCCCCCTGGACTTCATTAAAGACAAAAATCCTTTTTTGGGAAATATATATTTTTAAAGTGCACTCTGGTTAAATATCCAGCTTGTCATCTCGACGGTTCCCTTGAAACCACTCGGGAACGTATCTCCATTCCTCGAAGAGGCTATCCAGGTCATCTGCTTATCGCTCACGCCGTAACCGGCATCAAAGTCGCTGGCGATGGTCCTGCCGTCTGTCGACACGTTCATTTCACCATCCGCATTGGAAGTCGTCAACAAGGTTCCGTTCGGGAACGAAATCGTAATCCCTTCACCCCCCACGGATGGGCTCGAGGGGTTCGCCGCCCCAGAAGGAAGAACCGCAGCAGAAGCCTCTTCCGGCGTGCAGCCCATTGTGCACCCGAAGAAGGGTTCGCTCGACTGGGCCCAGACAATTTTCAATGTCGTTATGCCCATCACGTCTGCGATACATTCCATGGCTATATTCACCGTAAAGCTGTTTGCGCTCCAAGTTTCGGAACCATCGGGCTTAGTCCTGTATTCGAAACGTCCCATGTACGACCCCGCATACGGAGAATTCTTGTACGAACCCGTCTCTGTAATGCACTTGCCCGAAACTTTCGGTGGCGATATGGAGGATTTCTGCTCTTTTTCTTTTGAATTCGATTCAAATTCCCGTAAATCGAGATAATAGATGGCATTCATTTTTTTCAAGCCAGAAAAAACCTCCTTCCACCGCGACCAGGGTTCCGGACTGGGAACTCATCGCGGCCATGACCGTACTGCTATATTTCGTCAATTGCGTCTGGGTTCCATCATCCAATGAATAGCGATAGTAATACCCATCGGAGGACTGGAAGAACAGCTGATTGTCATAAGATGCCAGTCTGTAGTTGTTGAATGCAAATAAGGCCGACGACTGGACAATCTTTTGTTCACCCGTTCTCTTGGATACACAAGTGAGGCTTGTTCCGTTGATACACACGTAATCCTTGGTCGCCTGGATGTCGGTCGGAGAACCTAATCCGTCGGCAAATGTCTTCAATTCCGGGCGTTCCCCATGCTTCCAGTCAACAGCGTTCAAGTCTACGCTCACGACGGTGCCATTGGGAGAATCCCAGGCAACGGACGCATAAAGCACATTTTCAGATACGATAAGGTCCGTAAATGCGGAATAGGCGTTATTCTGGTTATAGACCCTGTCGACAAGTTCTATCGGGAACACGGACAAATCGACATATCCTTTTTCCATCGGAAACACCTTGATTGAACTACCTTCCTTGTAGTAAATCCCGTCGGCATTCACGGCAAGCGCAGTCCGTTTACCCGATGAACTGAGTCCTTGGACAAGCGTGTCTATCCTGATGATCGGGTTGCCTTCACCATCCTTATTCCAGATGTTCACGGCCATCAACTTGTCGCCCACAATAAAGGCGACGAGGCCATTATCATAGGCTGCGATAGCCGTCAACGTATCGGTAGTGGCAAGACTGAACGATTTTTTCGCGAAATCATCGGAACCGAACCAGCCAATCGTAACGCCCTCTTCGTTTTGGGTCGTATAGATAATATCCCGCTCCATGGGAATGGCAAACCTCAAATCCCCGTCAGAGACGATCCGTTTGGTTCCTTCCTGTTGTACTACAGCAGCGCCCGAAGCGCTATCTGAATCATCGGAACAGGCTAAAAGCCCCCAAAGGGCGGTTGTGCAAGTTAAAATATGGATTAATCTACGCATGTCATGCTCCCTGTTGACATCCTTAGCAATCTATAATAAAAATTTACATACCGTACCCGGCCCATTCTTTTTTTGGGGTCTATTTTGGAATAAGGCTTTGAAGAATCATTACGACATCATAAAGTACAGGCGTTCAAAGCCGCCCAGAACATATAGTAAAGACCCTCTTCGTTGTTGGCGTAGTCTGATCTAGATGTATGATCTGAATAGAGGTCTTTTATACGAACAGATATTGAATCACTGTCGTCAATAAAGTACTGAAGTTCATCATTAAAACCATCGTTTATGAAATGCCAGGTATTTATGTCGTCCATTAGTATTTCATCGCACTGGTATATTTTATCTGGATCATGGGGTATGCCAGAATGGGATGTTTCTTTTTCGGGATAATCCATAAGGCAACGAATCGAAAAGCCGAAATCCTTATTTTCATGCGTCGCTGCATAGGCTTTGTCGCTGCTTGTAAAACCTATAGTAACGATTACACTCTTTCCGCTTTCATCAGAAGTCCAAAAATCTGTATTGAAATCAACAGGATTGAACGTCCCCGCTCCGTATCGAGGCCCGTTAGGAATCACGCTAAAACCGTACTTGTTTGTACCTTTTGCCGTGTCGTTCCAAACCTCTGTAGACTTGAGTTCGCGGGCTGCTATGTCTACGCCGCCAACGGCATTGAAAAGGTCTTGCCATTCCCAGTAAGAGGGAATGTGGAACCCTTCTGGGCAGAGGCCGCGCATTTGGCCTCGTGGTTTGCATAAGTTTTCACTGCGGCAGTTTGTATCGGCCATCGCGAGGTCCCAGGTATACAGGTATCCTCGGTGATTCTGGTCATCGGCTCCTTTTTTGCTGTATCCGTACCATGAATCTTGTGTGCGGGGGGCATATTTATAATCGTATGCCAGGTTTTCGGCCATCCAGGTATAATCGCCGATTTTGACGGTCACATAGTATTGATTGTCTCTGGAATCCTTGAAACAGCCATACTGAACGTCTGGGTTCAAGTATTTCCAGTTTTCTTTAAGGGCTGGGGCCTCGCTGCAGGGATTGAATGGGCCGGAGGAGGAACTTCCCGCTTTTACGGAGGAAGAGGTGTCTTCTGCTTTTTCGGAGGAAGAGGAGTCTTCTGCTTTTTCGGAGGAAGAGCTCTTTGTTTGTTCAGCAGAAGATGTGTTTTCTGCTTTTACGGAAGAAGAACTTTTTCCTGTGGACACATTTGTTGAATGAACAGAGCGCTGGTCCCAGCCAAGAGTGCGATTTTTTTCATGTTGCTACTATCTCGGATAAGCTATTCCCCATAAAACTAAATAAAACCAAATTAACGGGAGTGGAGAGTCGTGTAAAAAATGTATCTTTCACCCCAAAAACACTGTTTTTAGGCTATTTTGGGCATTTTGACCACCGCAGCATAACCACAGCAGGTTCGCAAACATACGGCCAAGCTTGACAGAGCCTTGTTTTAGTTTTGTTATTGTGTATATTATTAATTAGCGAAGATAATTCAGCGTTTATGGAGCAGCGATGTTCAAAGTGAAAAAAGAAACAACAATCCTCTGTGGCATAGCCCTTCTCGTTGCATTGCTTATGGGGTGCGGTGATAGTGCGTCTGCGAATGATGCGGGTGAGGCAGAACAGGGAGAAACCATTACTTCTCCGGTAGGTGGGGATTCTGCCCCTTCTTCTCAAAACGTTTCTAGTTCCTCCAGCAAAAAAGTTTCTAGTTCCTCCAGCAAAAAAGTTTCTAGTTCCTCCAGCAAAAAAAACACTATTTCCGGTTTATCCAGCAGCAAACAACGTAGTTCTAGTTCGGTAAATCAGGGCAAACAAAAATCTTCCCAGAGTACCCCGTCCTCTTCGTCCAAGAAAGTGGAAAGTTCCAGTGCAAAGAAACCTTCCGATTTCAATGGGCTTACACGCGAGGATTACTTGAATGATGAAATTGAATATTTAGAATTTGAAGATGAACGGGACCACCAAAAATATAAATACGTAAAAATTGGTTCCCTCTATTGGATGTCGCAAAACCTGAACTATTCGGACAGTGTTAACACCAAGAGCCTTACGGAGGGAAGAAGTTTCTGCTATAATGACAATCCGTCCAACTGCGATGTTGCAGGCAGGATGTACACCTGGAGTGCCGCCATTGATTCTTTAAAGGTCGCGGCAGACAGCGGGACGTTCTACAGCTGTGGTTTGTATGATAAAAATTGTGCGTTGCATGACAAGAGTATAATACAAGGGATTTGTCCTGAGGGATGGAGATTGCCGAACGTTTCCGATTGGTCAGGACTTATTTACACAATCAAATATGATAAAACCGATAGTCTGATTTCTGTACCGGAACGTCTTAAGGCAAAAGTTGGCTGGGATCTTTATGAGTATCACACGAATGGTTCGGATGCTTATGGATTTTCGGCCATTCCTGGTGGAGACATGAGTAAAAATTATGGAGGCAATGGATATGCAGGCCTCAACAAGCTTGTGGGTTTCTGGAGTGCTTCCCCATATGGGGGTAATTTGACTGAGCGCGGAGGCATTACGCAGGCAAGGGAATACGCAATATTGGGCAATTGTAATGTGGATTCTGATTGTTCTACAATAAAAAACAGAAGTATTTCCAACGGAAGTTACATCCGCTGTGTCATGGATGTAGAAACGCCTTAGCGTTAATGAAGTCTATGAAAAGATTTTGGCCTGTTCTACTTGTCTTTTTCCTTGTTGCTTGCGGAGATGATTCTGTATCGACTATTGCCGATGATTATTCCTCGGCAGAAATAAGTTCAGATTCCGTTACTTTGAGCTCGTCAGGTAAGCACAGTTCTAGTTCTGGAAAGACGAGTTCCAGTTCAGTGAAGGCAACTTCTTCAAGTAAGAAAAGCTCTAGCTCAGTAACAGCAAGTTCTTCTAGTGAAATTAGCTCTAGCTCTGTAACAGCAAGTTCTTCTAGTGAAATTAGCTCTAGTTCTGTTGCCGTGAGTTCTTCAAGCAAGCCTGTTTCTAGTTCTGTAGAATCCAGTTCTTCGGTATCAAGTTCTTCGAGTGAGATTCTTTCGTCAAGCGAATCATCCTCCAGTTCAGAAAGTTCAAGTTCCATCGCAGTATCGTCGAGTAGCTATTACTTTACTATTCCCGAAGGTCCTGCTAAAAACGTCTTTACGATAAGCCTGGACGAAATCAAGCAAAATGTTGACAAGGCTATGTCGAACGACTTATTTGCGACAGACACTTTTGAAATCAGTTACTCCGTGAAAGGCGTAGCGGCTGGCATGCGTTATTCCGCAACATACTACTTTGTATCAAAGGGCAAAGATCGATGCTATTACGAACAGTCTATGGATCCGGATTACTTGAAAAAGACACGTACTGTTATCAATGGCGACCGCCGGAAGGTAATCTTTTTTGACGGAACGGCAGCAAGGATTCTGGATACAGAACAATCCTATACCGACTCTATAAGGAACACCCTAGGAAAACAATTTAAGAACCCATTTGATTCCATGGAATGGGAAGAGCCAGTCCAGGTAGACGACAGTATTTTCCGTGTCGTTCGACATGATGGCGCAGAACTCTATTACAATACCAATAAGAAAAGTTGGGAGCTTTTTAAGGAACAAACCACAACTGAAGATGGCGATATTATTGATGCGGAATACCGCCCGGAATATGAAAACGGTCTTGTAAACAAGCAGTACTATGTCGCCATTATTCATTCGCAAGATCTTGGTAGAGATGTCACAAGCACAATTACATTAACAGCATCCTACCGGAGCGCAGATAAATTTCCGGATAAATTGTTTGAATTTTAGAAAAGCATCGAAATAAGACCTATAAATCCGTCCGCAAACCGATTTTTGTGTACGATTTGACTTGACAGAGCCTTCAAATTAGTATATATTTGTGCAGTACATATATTTGACAGAGCTATAAAGCCCGTAGCCTTCAAAGAAATCGTCAGAAGTTGACTAGAAAAGCAAAAAAATCTAGATTGGGGGAAATTATGGCTCTTGAAATAAGAAACATCCCGGTTCTTACTGGCTCTACGGCAGAGTCGTTTATTCGTGCTGCCGAAGAACGCGAAAAGAATCCACGCCATCTCTCTCTCAAGGTTTCCTTTGCCCAGATTGACGAAATGGCCGCCCGCGCGCGTTCTTATAAAGAGGCCCATAATGGAAAGAATCCGTTTAGCATCTGATTGCACAATCTACCCCATCGACAAAATCCCCCCACTCAACGAAGCTGCGAGGCGATGAGCTGCTTGGCTTCGGCCTGGCCCTGGTCGTACTGTTTAACAATCATTTTGTCAATATTTATTGACATTCCTTTATAAACTATATATATTTATAAACGCTATGGGAAAGAAAAGCGTTACATTGCTGCCGAAGACAACCAAGATTCTCGAACAGATGGGTGAGCAAATCCGTCTTGCCCGCATGCGCCGCAAAATCTCCGTCGCTCTGGTCGCCGAAAGGGCAGATGTCAGCCGGGCTTCGGTCTGGGCTGTCGAGAAGGGCTCCGCAGCGGTCGCCATCGGGATTTACGCGGCCGTACTCCACGCTATCCACGGCATGGACAAGGACCTGCTCAAGGTCGCTGCCGACGACGAATTCGGCCAAAAACTCCGCGACATCGAACTCCTGAAGAAATACCACCCTGACAAATGAGGTGGATTATCAGTTACGAAAACTGGTGGCTTATGGAAAGCGCCTTCAACGAAGCTGCGAGGCGATGAGCTGCTTGGCTTCGGCTTGGCCCCGGTCGTACTGTTCGCGGGTGATTTTGCCGGTTTCGAGCAGGTAGTCGCCAAGGTCGGTGGCGGTATCGCAACCTTCTTCGGTGATTCCGTCGCGCTTGAACACCTTGCCGAGCGTGGCGAGGATGATCCTGATGTCGCCCCAAAGGGTGATTTTGCGGATATATTCGAGGTCGTAGCCGATTTTCGCTTCCCAGGTGACGGCGTTGCGTCCGTTGATTTGCGCTAGCCCGCTGAGGCCCTGGCGTACTGTGTGGCGCTTGCGCTGTTCGGGAGTCATGAAGACCATGTCGCGCACGAGTTGCGGCCTCGGCCCGATGACGGCCATATCGCCCTTGAGGATGTTGAAGAGTTCGGGGAGCTCGTCAAGGCTCGTGGAGCGGAGGAACTTGCCGTAAGCGTTCAGGCGCTTGTCGTCGGGGAGCAGGTTGCCGCTTGCGTCCTTCTCGTTGGTCATGGTGCGGAACTTGACGAGCCGAAAGATTTTCTCGTTCAGCCCGGGGCGCGGCTGCGTAAAGAAGGGGTTGCCCTTCATCTTGACTGCGCCAAGGAGGGTAAGCGCGACCAGCAGCGGGCTCAGGCACACGATGGCGAGAGCGGCGCAGCAGAAGTCAAAGAAGCGCTTGAGGTGGTTGGCGTACAGGCGGTTTAGCATAACATTGTTTTTTATGGTTTCATGAACAACATATTCATTAGCCGTTAACTTAAAATATATCCTTTCTCTTGTAAAGAGAAATTATAACAATTTACCCCTTATTTCCGTTTGGCTGCGATGAGCACGACAGAGCCAAGAATCAGAATAATACCCGCGATGAGCCTGCCTGTGAGGATTTCGCCAAAGACGAGCACTCCGATTGCCACGGCCGTCACAGGCTCTAATGCACCGAGAATCGCCGTGGGCGTCGACCCGATAATCTTCACGGCTTTCACCATGAATATGAGCGAAAGCACTGTCGGCACGAGGCCCAGCATGAATCCCCAGCCCCAAGAACTCGCCTGCGTAAAGAGCGGAGGCAGCCCCGAGCCGAACGTCACGGAATAGAGTAGCAAAAAGACCAAGCAAAAGCAGATGGCGTAAAAAGTCATCTTCACAGAGCCCATCTGCAAATTGATGCGGTTCGCCATCACCATGTATATCGCGTACGAAAGTGACGAGGCAAACACGAGCACAAGGCCTGCGGTGCTCAGAGGCACTCCGTCATCGCCACGGTACAACAGAGCGACCCCCGACATCGAAACGGCAATGGAAACGACCGTCCAGGCTTTAATCTTCTCCTTGAAGAATATCGCCATCAAAACCGAGACTTCGAGTGGATAGAGGAAGAGGAGCGTCGAGGCAAGCCCTGCATCCATGTACTTGAACGAGGCATAATACGTGAGCGAACTGACCGCAAACAAGAAGCCAAAGGCGACGAGCGCCCCAAATTCCTTGAGAGTAATCTTGAAATGCGAACCTTTCGCAAGAATTACCGCAAAAAGGAGTAGCGCCGCCGTGAAAAAACGGTAAAACAGCACGTTTTCGGGAGAATAGCCCTGGGAATAAAGGTTCAGCGCCCCCAGAGGGTTCGTACCATAACAGATGGCGGAAAGAGCAGCAAAAAAGAAACCTTTTATCATAGTAGGAAGTCGGAAGTAGGAAGTAGGAAGTTACTGTCTACTGTCTACTTCCTACTGTCTACTAAATTAAATTGCGAACTTGGTGGCGTCGGCGAGCTGCACGCTCGCGATGCGGGAAATACCCTTGATTTCCTGCGTCACACCGTAAAGCATATCGGCCTCGGCCATGGTACGCTTGTTATGCGTCACCACGATGAACAAGGTCTGCTTGCTGAATTCGC
>JAEEGG010001661.1_pt1 | contig 59212 bp, 43 predicted proteins | sample 9134161 | NCBI WGS metagenome assembly JAEEGG01 (sample SAMN16246543, study PRJNA631951) | gut metagenome | biome: gut microbiome; feature: rumen; material: CR-attached | host: Bos | place: Iran: Karaj | collected 2018-10
AGTGTCTTGAGCAGGAGGGAAATGATGGTCTTCTCGTAAAATTTGTACTTCAAACGAAGTCCCACAGGAGGCTCCAAACCACGCATCTTGTAGTCTACGTTGTAAGCTTTGCCCACCCTTATCGCATCCAGCATAAGTTTCCTTTGCATGGAACTGCTGGAGTTGATCTTCTCATATACACCAGAATAGACTTTCTCCCAAAAACGGGGCACAGCACACATACAACTGGGATGCACCTCACGAAGACTTTGGAGAATATCCTGAGGATACTGATTGATCGCAAGGGTAGCACCCGTCTTGAGACAAAGGTACGACCAAGCACGCTCGAAGACATGAGTGAAAGGAAGGAAATTCATGATGAGATCCTTCTCACTAAGGTTTACTGCATCTTCGTGAGCCTTGATGGCCACATTGTACATACGATGAGTAAGCATGACGCCCTTGCTGAGCCCTGTAGTACCACTTGTATAGAGGATGTTGGCCAAATCATCCACATCCAACTCAGCCGTGCGATGGTCCACCTCTTCCTGATGTGCCAAACCTTCTCCCAATGCAAGGAACTCATTGAAATAAAGGCTCACCTGATCCTGAGCATCTTTCTTGACAGCATTGTCGAAGATGATAAGCCTGCTGACAGCAGGGTCAATCTTCAACACTCGATAAGCTGTGTCGTACTGAGTCTGCTCACCCACGAAAATATACCGTATGCGGGCATCACTGACCATATATTTCACCTGCGCCTCACTACTGGTTGCATAGAAAGGAATCGTTACAGCACGAATCGCATAAGCGCCAAAATCGACGAACAGGCATTCTGGCATATTCTGGGAAAAGACAGCAACATTCTCTTGCACACCAACTCCTAATTCCAGGAAAGCATTGCTGACCTTGCGTACTGTCTTAGAAAAAGTATTCCAAGAGATTTCTTTCCATACCTGCAGGCTTTGGTCGCGATAGAGCAAAGCCGCACGATCGCCATAAGTTTTAGCCTGACTATGAATCACAGAGGATAGCGGACTGGGATTTTGCATAACAATTCTCTATTTTACTACCACAAAGATAGCACAAGTTGGGATAATTGCCAAATTTATTTGTTTTTTTGTAAATTAGAACGTAACTTTGTTTATTCGAAATGAAAAAAAGATGAATATCGAGCAACTTACAAACGAGGCATTGGAGATACTTTGTCATCTGATAGAGATTCCTCGAACGAGTAGAAACGAAAGGAATGCATCTGACTATCTGGAGCAAATTATGCGAGAGAAGTTCAGATTGAACGTTCATCGTGAAAAGAACAACCTGTGGAGCATAGCTGAAGGATATAGGGAGAAGTGTCCCACTTTACTATTGAATGCCCATATAGACACAGTGAAGCCAGTAAGCAGTTGGGAACGCGATCCCTTCAAGTCAACTCGTGAGGGAGAACGCATTTATGGACTGGGAAGCAACGACGATGGAGCCAGTCTGGTCTCGCTGTTGCAAGCCTTCCGTGTGTTGAGCTCGAAAGAAACACCATACAATCTGATTCTCTTGATAAGTGCTGAAGAAGAAGTCAGCGGCCACGATGGCATCGAACATGTACTGCCTCTGCTTCCTCATATTGATATGGCGCTGGTAGGCGAACCTACAGGAATGCAACCCGCCATTGCTGAGAAAGGCCTGATGGTACTGGATGTGACATCCCACGGAAAATCAGGTCACGCGGCAAGCGACAAAGGTGACAATGCCATCTATCATGCAATCGATGACATCCAATGGTTCCGCACGCACAAATGGACGAAAGAATCCGAGTTGCTAGGTCCTGTAAAAATGTCTGTAACAATCATACAAGCTGGCTCACAGCACAACGTGATTCCTGACACCTGCACATTTACCGTGGATGTTCGAAGCAATGAACTGTATCAAAACGAAGAACTCTACCACCTCATCTGCAAACAAGTGAAAAGCGAGGTGAAAGCACGCTCTTTCCGATTGAATTCATCGAGCATTCCCATTACCCACCCACTAGTTCAGCGGGCTATCAAGCTAGGCAAAACGCCTTTTGGTTCACCTACACTAAGCGATCAGGCTCTGATGGTCTTCCCAAGCCTGAAGATGGGACCTGGTCAAAGCTCACGCAGTCACACCGCTGACGAGTTCATTGAAGTCAGCGAAGTGAAAGACGCCATCGAAACATACGTGAAGATGCTGGAAAAGATGTAAAGAAGACAAATGTCATCCGAGAGAAGGAATCTGGAAGAAAATAAATCCAGGCTCTTTTAATATTATAAGGTATAGTCTCACTTCCCTATCCAAGCTTCTGGATTGAGTTTGGCGGTCTCCTTCCTCAACTGAAAATGGAGAACACAATTTCCACTTCCATCATCGGCAACAGTACCCAGAATATCCTTAGCATGTACCTGTTGACCTTTGCTGACAATCACAGAAGAGAGATTGCAATAAACAGAGATGTAACTTCCATGCCGGACTAACACATTTTTTGTACCGCTGAACTGGAATACGGCTGTTACCTCACCATCAAAAATACAACGTGCACGTGCTCCAGGCTTTCCAATATAATTGGTCCCCTTGTTGTCAAGTTGCACATTTTTCAGCCCTGGCACATTGTAAAGACCAAATCGATTTCCCAACATATATTGACCTGTGATGGGAACGGGAAGGCGTCCCTTGTTTTGAGCAAACGTTCCATTCAACTGCTTATCCTTAGCAGTCAGCCAAGAGCCGGATGACGACTTCCCACTGGTGGTAGAAGGAGATTTTCCTGTTTTAGAAGATGTGTCAGTCTTGCTGCCAGATCCTTTCTTCGTTTTTGCTTTACGGGCTGCCTCCTCGGCTGCTTTCTTGCGAGCCTCTTCCTCGGCTTTCTTGCGGGCTTGCTCAATTTCATAGGCAATCAAAGCGTCGATTTTTTTATCCAAAGCAGCCAACTGCTTCTGTTGCTGAGCAATTGTGTTTGCCAAGCCTGACTCTTTCTTTTTCAACCCGTCCACATTCTTGCGTTCTGCTATTTGCTGGATATTAAGTTGCTTACGCTGGGACATCACCTCGCGTAACAGGTTGTTCATCTTGCTTTTCGAATTTAGAAGTTTATTCTGGGCTTCCAACAACTCAGTTTGTTTCTTAAAGACCTGTTCACCCAGATTCTTCTGATAGGATGCAAATTCGTTGGCATAGCGGGCACGACGATACATCTGTGTGAAAGTACGGGCAGAAAGAATGAAAACAAGAGGACTGGTCTGTTGGCGATTAGCTCGCGCATAACGTACAACTTGCTTCAGTTTCGCCTTCTCTTGAGCCAACTGGGAATCAATGCGAAAGATATCACTTTGAAGGACAACCATCTGAGAATCCAATTGATTCATCTCTGTCTCCATATTGCGGATATGCTCAAGGCGATTGTCCAATTGATGTCCAAGGTACTGAATATTCTTTTGTCCTGTCTTTACCTGCTTTTTTGTCTTATCAAGTTCGTTCTGCGATTTCTTCAAAGTTTTCTGCAATTCCGTTTTCTGAGCCTTGAGAGCCCTTACCTTCTTACTGTTCTGAGCGAAACACAACAAAGGAATAAACGTCAGGAGAAATACTATCACGCGGAACTGCTTCATTGCTCTATCGTTTGTTTGGGGAATCAGTTATTTTGCCAATTTCATAATACGGTCCAGTACCGTATCAAGTGAAACTTGGCTATACTTTTTGGTGTTGATTTCTGTACGTTTTTCCCATCCATCATTGGCCCTCAGATTACTTAATGCAAGGATGGCCTGGATGGGTTTCTTACCTGTATTGATGTTGATCTGCATTTGGGTAGGAAACTTTTTCTCTCCTAATTTGCTATAATCACGGTATTGCCATTCAAGGGAGATATCCTTCGTACTGGACTGAAGCCCAGAGATAGTCGTTTGGCTCACCATGTTCTGAATCACATCTGCCAAAAAGGTGAGGGCCATCCATTTCGAATCCTCATTGATCAATTTTATTCCATCACTTACTCTGGTCAGGTCAAAATCCTTAACCGACGGCTTTGTACCCTTACCTTTAAAAAGGAAAAGCTCATCCCAAAAGAGCGACTGGAAAACAAAAAAATCAATACCAGCTTTTTTTAGGAATTCCACGTCCTTATATTCCACTTTAATATACTGATGATCCACCCGATTCACCACAAGCAGATAATCGGGAGTCAACTCCATACACCCCAAGTCAAACAAGCCCAAAGCAGAGAGGGTTATTTGTATGACATCATTCCGCTTCATGCGCAGATTACCCCCCACGGATACCTTCTTGGAACCAGAAACCAGTTGAAGATTCAGCTTGGAAGTCATCGACTGGGTAGTCTGACGATTTTGATTGATAAGTTCTACGATGCGATTCTCTGTTTTCACCGCTTCTGGGGAAGAGGGAGAAATATTCGTAGACACTACATTCTTGTTACTTTTGCATGACACAAGGATTACAATCATTAGGAACATGCACAAGAAATGTACTGCACTTATTTTCCTTGTTTGAGTTCCAAACTGATTCTTGAGAAGTATGTTCTTTTGAAATGTCTGCATCCTGTTTTCGTTTTATCTTGAAATTTCTCTTCTTTCTGAAAAATCGAGATACTGTTTATTTCACGTATTTCTTTTGTTTGATCTTCTTGTCGAGTGTTCCCGTGTCAGTACCTCCTTTTTTTTGAGCAACTTGCCAATAACGGAATGCCTTCTCCGGCTCGCCGCAATGATAATAAATATCACCTGCATGTTCCAACAGGGCAGCTGTAGCCTCATCGTCAGAAAGAAGTCTCTCGTCGGTTGCCTCTGGAGATATCACACGATCCATATAGATACGGGCTTCTGTATATTCCTTTTTGGTGAACAGAATCCAAGCATACGTATCGAGATATGTCTTGTTGGTGGGCTCTTTCTTTATCGTCTTATAACTCATTTCCTCTGCCTTATCCAGATCTCGATTCTGCAAGCAGAGATAGTAGGCATAATTATTGAGGCAACTGATGTTGTCTTCCTGATAAACCAAAGCTGAATCATAAGCGGCAAAAGCTTGGCTTTCCATCTTCTCCTCAAAATATTCATCTCCCAATATGCTGAACACATCAGACACTAACGAAGGGGGCGTTTCTGGTGATCGTGTGCGAAGTCCCTGCTGGAAGACATCGATAGCTTCCTTGACTTTCTTTTGCTGGACTAAGGCAACACCCAAATAGAAGTGGTATCCAAGTTCCTCTGGGTGATAATTGACTCCGCGACGGCAGATATCCTCCATGTTGGTGTAATCAGTCTTAATGGCATAGTATTGAAGCAAACGAGACATTGCCAAATCACTGGAAGGATCTACCTCTAGAATTTGTTTCATCACATTCATAACATCCGTGTCAGGAGCTTTGACGTGTATCAGATACGACGCACGAAGCATCAGCAGCTGAGTGTCATGCTGAGGTTGGGAAAGAATGTATTGAAAGGCTTGCTCCATCTGCTCCTTGAGAGTGGAATCGCGCTGAGCCTTGTCAATATAATCTCTCATAAGAGCCACTCTGAGTTCAGAACTCCCATTGGAATCATAAAGCAAAGAGTCACGAAGATGAGCGTATTGCTCAAACTGTTTCGACTCATCGTAATATGCCAACATACTTAGCAGAAGATGCGGATTCCCAGGAGAAATCTGAGCCACCTCGTCATATATCTGTTTGGCCTTTTTTAACTCGCCAGACTGAAGATACTGATTGCCCACCAGCACCTTGTAGTTCATGTCATGAGGAAACTCATCACAAAGGGATTGCAATTCAGCAAAAGCTTTTTCCTTTTCCTTGAGGTCAAGATAAAGCGCATACTTCTCAATGCTCAACTGAGCCGACTTGCCTTCAAGCAATTCGATGCGGTTAAGGGCATCTATCGCATCCTGACTGCGCCCCGCATTCTTATACATCTGTGCCAATTCCGACAAAACATCACTACGACGGGACTGTAGCGAAGCTATCTTCTCCAGCACAGGAATGGCAGAATCGATGTCACGCTGACTTATGTAGACATTAGCTAACGTTTCAAGATACCAAGGATTCTTTGCATCTAATTCTGTGGCCATACGAAGCCTCTGAATGCCCACGCTGTCTTGACGCAGATAAAATTGAATCAGAGCTAGACTATAAATGGCATCCGGAGCATCTGGACGAATGTCGAGACAATGCTGATATAGTTCGGCTGCTGAGGCATAATCTCCCGCCAAACGACATTTCTCTGCCTCCATGTAGTAATAGTCGAACTTAGTCTGGGCATGCAAACCAGTCAACATACTCCAACAGAGGAAAAAACAAATCGCCAGTATCTTCACCTTACGCTCATTCTTATTTTACACCGCTATGCCCAAAGCCTCCTTCGCCACGCTCCGTTTCATCGAGCGTTTCCGTGAGTTCCCACTCTGCTTGCTCGCAACGGCCGATTACCATCTGAGCGATACGATCACCATCATTTATCAAGAATACTTCCTGAGATAGGTTAATAAGTACGACACCTATCTCGCCACGATAATCCGCATCGATAGTGCCAGGAGAATTGAGTACTGTGATGCCTTTCTTGAGAGCCAAACCACTACGAGGACGCACTTGTGCTTCATATCCCTGGGGCAAAGAAATACGCAATCCCGTGGGGATAAGCATCCTCTGCAAGGGTTGCAATGTGACGGGAGTATCCAGATTAGCTCTCAAATCCACTCCTGCAGCCTGAGGTGTCAAATACTCTGGCAAGGGATGATGGCTACCATTGATTATTCTGACTTTCATATCCATAATTTTATATTAAATCAACATCTAAACGTTAGGCAAACTCATGCCTTTAATTTTGCGATAAAGATCAAGCGCATACACATCTGTCATACCTGAGATGTAGTCCAGCACAGCCATGATGCGTTCATATAGGGTATTTGCCCTGATTTCATATTGCGTACTGACTCGATTAATGAGCAACTTCGAAAAAGCTTTCTCAGGACTCGTCACAGCACGCACCATCAAATCTGTCAAGGTGGTAATCACCGTATAACCAGCTATCTCAATATCTACAACATCCTTGCAATGATAAATCTTGCTATACGCGGTTTCTTCGCATTTCTGATAAGCCTGACGAGGAATTTCGCTGATGTGTTTGATCAGACTTCCCTCGAACTCGCCAGCAAGAATCTTTTCCTCGTTCTCCACAAAGACCTTCACACACTCCGTTTCGAGACAATTGATGACGCACGAGCGGAGATACACAATCTGTTCGTTAACATCATCCAAAGTGTACATGCGTATACGAATACGCTCCATTTGCTCCTTAGGGAAGAAATCGAGCAAAAGGGACTGCGTTTCATCCGTTGTAAGAATTTTCAACTTGTGGGCATCTTCGATATCCATGATCTCATAACAGATATCATCAGCCGCTTCCACCAGATAAACCAACGGATAGCGGGCGTATCGACAACTCCCATTCCTCTCCTCGAGACACAAAATGCCCAATTCATCGGCAATTTTTCGGAAATCTGCTATCTCGCTTTGGAAGAAGCCGAACTTCCGTTTCTGCCCAGCCAAATCAGACGAGAAGGGATACTTGACGATACTGGCCAACGTACTGTAGGTCATCACAAAGCCACCCTCACGTCGTCCTACGAAATGATGGGTAAGCAGTCGGAATGCATTTGCGTTGCCTTCGAAGTGGATCAAATCATTCCATTGCTTATCTGTAAGCCCATCACCTGTGTCTGAGCAAATATAGTCGCGCAGGAACTGACCATCGCCCTCGCTGAAATATGTTCCAATGGCTTTCTCGCCACTATGCCCAAAGGGAGGATTGCCCAAATCGTGGGCCAAACAAGCCGCACTGACAATGCTGCCAAGTTCTGTGAGATGAGTATCGTAGAGTTGCGGATGACGCTCCAGCAAGAGGCGACAAGTATCGTTACCCAAACTACGGCCCACGCTACTCACCTCCAAGCTATGTGTCAAGCGGTTGTGAACAAATATGCTTCCTGGCAGAGGAAAGACCTGCGTCTTGTTCTGAAGACGACGGAAGGGAGCAGAGAAGATGAGACGGTCATAATCGCGCTGAAATTCGGTACGGTCATCCTTGCGATGAGGCAATTTCTCCTGCCCCAACCGTTTGTTTGAAAGCAATTGATGCCAATTCATCATACTCCTGCTCACTCTTCTTTGGACTTATATAGAATCTTGTTAGCTCCACTGGTGATGTTGACCAACTCTGGATGTTCAGCCGCAAAGGTGTCGATGTGGCGCATGCGTTTCTCCACAAGGATCTCATCGACAGCAATCAGGATTCCCGTTTCCTCTACATCGCCAAAACCATCATTGATGGCAGTCCCAAAAAGCTTCATCGTAGGACTCAGGTTCATATAAGCATTTACCAAAGGGGGTATGTTGTAACCCAATTTGCGAACCTCACGATTCAGGATGCGGTAATCCTTGCGGAATTCATCCATGGTGAAGAGCTGCTCGAATTGCTTGGGATCGTGCCACAATTGCAAAGGTTTCATGGGTTCTATCAAGCGGTCTGGATCAGGAAAGTGCTTGTTGAGGAAGTACAGGATCATATCGCGAGCCAAACGGTCGTAACTGGGATACATCGTGAATTTGCCAAAAAGATACTTCACGTTGGGTTCTATCACCGTTAAGGCTCCCAGACCATCCCATAGATTGTCCAATGCGAAAAGCCCTTTGGTTCCCATACGGCTGCTCTGGTATTCGAGAGTGACAAAACTTCGTCCCAACTCGATGGTGTAAGGCATGTAATCCCGCATGAAACGCTCAGAGAAATGGAACATGTGGCTGGTAGCCAAAAGAGGTTGCCCATCTGGCCTCAGCTGGACCTCGCTACCCAACAGATAGCGGTATCCGCCCAAGATCTCTTCCTCCTCAGGGTCCCACACAAGCAATTGCTTATAGGGGTTCTCCATCGTGTCAAACTCATCCAAATCCATTGAAAGTCCGGTTCCTCCGCCAGCCTCACGAAATGCAATCTCACGCAGGCGCCCCAACTCGCGTACCACGTTGGGAGAATCCTGCCAGGTGACAACATATACCTCATTGCCACTCTTATTGGTCATTCTCAGTTTCTTGTCTTCCGTGAGTTCTGATTTCAAGACCTCGCGTGGAATCTTTGGGATAATCTCTTCCATATTCTTCATCTACAGCTGATAAACACACTCTTTGACCCACTGAGCCCACTGCCTAGGGGTCTTACTCTTGTCGAAAGTCTGCCAGGGAATGGGAGTCCCTATCCTGACCGTATACTGATTGCCCCGACTTCGATACATCTCATCGGGCAGCAGAGCCATTGCAAAGTTGGGAAGATGGAGACGTTTGCACCATCGAGCTACATTGTAGAAACGGTTGCTGTTGTGTCCCAGGAAATGGATGGGGACCACATCATGCTCGTGCTGAATACTTTTCGTGATGAAAGTCTTGCTCCACTCCAGATCGCGAATCACACCGTCATCGCCCTTGCGGCTACAGAGCCCGGCGGGAAACATGATCACATGATTCTCACCTGCGAAAGCACTCTCCACGACAGCTGGAAAATTTCGAGACTGCTTGCCTAATTTGTTGATGGGCACACACAAGGGAGCAAGCCCTTTGAGATTCATCAGCAAATCGTTCACCAAGTATTTGATTTTTCCATCATAATGCTCGCCTATCACCCACCCTAGCGTCACGCCATCAATGGCTCCCAGGGGATGATTGCTTACGAAGGTGTAATATCTTCCGTCATTTGGCAGGTTCTCGCGGCCTTCGACAGTTACATTCACCCCCAAATATTCGACGCCTCCTTTGCAGAAAGAAACCCCTTCGTTGCCACGTCGCAAATATTCATTGACAAAGTCTTGATGAATCAGTTTCTTGAGCCAATTTATCAGGAAATTGGGAATAAATTTTGCTTTGGTTCCTGCACGACTTCGTATGATTTCGTCCAAATCTATCTCTAAGACATATTGATTACCTTCTGCCATATTGCTTTCTAATAGTGTGCAAAAATAGCATTAATTTCCCTAAAACAAAAAAGTTTTAGGGAAAAAGTTAAAAAAAAGTTCAGATAATGGCGAAATAGGCTTAATTGATGCGGATAGGACGGTTGTTTATGAAATAACGCCCACGAGGCAGACCTGTCAACCAATTGGTCCCTTTGTTCAACCGCATTGCCATATAGAAGGTTCCGCTTTGCGTATATATGGGCAGAATCTGATTGTGGTCGCTTACCACGCGAATGTTTCTGCCTGAGATGTGCATCTGGATAGGGAAAGCGGAGCTGCTCATGCGCTGACGGATGCTGAGGTCTCGCATCTGATTCTGCAAGTTGGCGGTGTCGACCTCTATCTTAGGCGTTTTGCTGGTGTATTGATTCTTATTCCCAGCAGTTAGATGAATAGCTGCAAACAGCATCATCACTACCACGAATAATGCACACATTGATCGTTTCATAGCAAGCAACATTCTCTTTACCCGTATTAAATTCCGTGCAAAAATACGAATTTTGAATTAAAAGACAAAAAAAAAAGAGAAAATATTTAACAATGAAGAATGTTCTCTACCTCATATACTTCACGTCGCTATCCCTTACGTTTATTTTCTTGCTGACTTTGGCAGACCAAGGAACGATCACCACACGCAAGTCGGGACACTGGTAAAACATGTCCTCGCAAAAAACATCCCGACAACAATGCGCCACATAATAATAGAGCCCACCATGCCGTTCTATACGGTGGCCACGGATTTTCCGCATCCCCATCACTTTCATCTTGCGCAAATCACGCGATTCCATCTCCTGCGAGAAATCTATCCATCGCGGTCCATACCAATCCATCCCTTGCTCGTTTACCGCATTTAAATAAATGAAGCGGTCATTCAGTACCACACGACAATCGATCAAAGGATCCAAAGAAACCTTCACTCGATGCAGCTCTGCATCTATCGTCAGATAAGGCTTGCTGTCTGAGACAATGCGGGCATTGCTCAAATCCAGCAGGCGTAGCGTACCTCGTCTGCCCTCGCCACCACTCATGGCACGAAGAGTGACTATATCAGCAGAGTTGAGGGGCCCATAGACTTTCAGGCTAATACACGTATACTTCTCTGCTTGCGTCAGAACCTGGTCCAGCATGCCTGGCTTGGTTACCTTGACTTCCTTGATGCCTGCTTTATAATGAAAGTTTGGATCCAGATAGAAGGTCATGTTCAGTTCTACCTTCTCCTCATTGCCTCGCAACAGATTACCTTTGGGAACCCAACGATGGATTCTCTCAAAAATCGACATGACACGAGCAATCAGCTCCATACTTGGCTTCCTGGGATAAAGAATGCGTCTGAAGGTGATTGTACTGTCTCTGTTGAGGTAGAAAGAAACGTTGACACGCATCCGCTTTCTTTTCTTGATGTCTCGTGGATATCCCACATTCTGCTCCAGATAGTTTCGCAACTCTGCCACTCCTTTCATCAAGGGATAAGTATGCAAAGAATCCGAATCCACCGTCAGAACATCCATCACTTTCCCAGGTTTTCTATGCATGACAACGTGCCCCACATCATAGGATTCAGGGTGAATGTAAAGAGTGTTGAAAGAAACATGACTGAATCGCAAGAGCACTTTCTCACGACGAGAGGGGATGACAAACACCCCTGCCTCTCCACTCACCCCTGAGCCTATGACAGAGGAATCTGCCGGATTGAGGATGGCGACGTTCACCTCCGACAAAGGCAAACCCTCAGAGGTCATCACCGTTCCACGATAGCGAGGCAAGCCCTTCCCATAGCACTCCAGATAAATCGTCTTTCCCTCACCTTCTGTCACGCTAATCGGATAATGGCCTATCATCTGCTTTATGGCCTGAGGAACTGTAGCATCAACAATGTCTGTGGTTACAATAAAATCCTCCAAGTCGTTGTAAATAAAGCTGATACTATAATCGGGCGAAATGCGTGCCAACTCACGAAGAGCCACTGGCAAAGTCTCTCCATGAAACGACAAACGGACATGCTGAGCTTGCAACGCGCCACTCAGCACATTCATCACCACGACAAGCAGAAGCCTGTACCCAGCCGATTTCACCCCAACGACTCTCATCACCCTAAATCAGTTTTTATGCACAAACAGTTTATCTTTCTCCCGACGGATCTGAATCTGTTGGAAATGGTTGAGCATACCCAGCACCTCATCGACTTTCTGCTGGCGATCCCAGCGGAAAAAGAGGCGGATGTCACGTGTGGCAGGATCGATGAATTCGACCTTTACATGATAAAAACTTCCCATTTCATCGAGGATTCTGTCCAAAGAGACGTTGTCATACATCACATATCTGTCAGCCGAATCCGAAACGGGAAGTTCATCCTCCACCTGCATCAAGGAGGCATCCTCTGTATTCCAGAATCGGGAAAACAGATGATTGCGGAAAGCCGCATAGGCGACACCGCTGAGCAAAGCAATGCCCACCAGAATGGCAACATAGCGCCACCAGCCGACAGAGCGCGATTCCTGACGCGGAAGGGACGCTGGCCAAGCTTCATAGCCCGTCTCCACTCCATCTGCCGCATCCATATCGAGCATCATCTCGCGATAGGTATGCAGAGACTGGGGGAGATCCTTCTTTTCGCGAAAATATTCATACAGCCGACGCTCCTCAGCCAGAGTCGTTTCCCCATTCATGTATCGTCCTACCAACTCATAAACCTGCTCCTGTGTCATAATTGTGGTTTTTGTTTGTTATAAATGTCCCGCAACCGCTTTCTGGCTCTGCTAAGCGACATCCTGACAGCCGCTTCACTAATACCAAGCACACTTGCTATATCCTCTGTTTCCATCTCCTGCATGTGATGCATTCTCACGATAACCTGTTGCATGACCGGCAATTGTGGAATGATAGCCATCAATCTTGCAATTCTTGCATCTTGCGATGCGACAACCTCCTCAGGGAGAGAGTCCGGGCTAGCAGAATGGCGTAGAATGGTTTGCTTGCGCAAATGGTCGACGCAGAGATTCCGCAAGATCACAAGGGCCATTGCCTCTGGGTGCTGGATGGGTTCATCGCGCAACTGCCACAGCTTGAGCAAGGCATCCTGCACAATGTCCTTCGCCTCCTCGTCGTTTTTCAGCATACGTTGAGCCGATGCCAAGAGACGAGGCCTCATCCTCTCCATCAACCTTATGAAATTCTCATTTTCCACGCCGCCAGTTTACTCTCATTGCTTCATCGTTCTACCTCATAGACGAAAAAGAAGCGATTTTGTAACACAAAAATACAACTTTTTTTTCAAAAAAAGAAACCCCATACGCAAACGAATCTACTAAATGCCACATAGGCAATAAGACAATACGGCAAAGAGAGAGAGATGAAAACATGAAAATTTCTCGGTGAAATCGACGTTTTTTGTCAACCGTACCAAAACTCAAGTATGCCTCTTCCGCTTTCATTCGAGTCAAAACGCGGAATCGAATTGCGAATAACAGTTTGTGGAAAATTTTCTCCTCGTCTGAAAATATTCCATCCAAAAGGCGTGAGCCTCTCGGATTTTATATGTAACTTTGTCGCATCAGCAGAAGAACTGCTGTTGGTTTGTTTTGTGGCTTAATGGATTTTCTTATGTTGAAAACTAAACTTGGTTGCTTTTTGTTGTTGGCAGCACATGCTTTATACATGGTTGCAGGCTCCTCAAACGGAGCCAACGAGGTTTCCCTCACTATAAAGGATTCCGGTTATTCTTTATCCATGAGCAGGAGAACGGGATCAGTCACTTATCTTGGGAAAAACGAGAATCTGCTCACTGATGGCGGCGAGCCGCTCTTCCGCATCCGTTTCAGGGACGAGGATGGAACTCCCCACATATATACCGCCGCAGATGCCCGTACATGTACGCTTGTCGAAAGAGGAAAACACCTGACCTTTGCCTATTCTGATTTCCCAGACCGGTTTTTTCAGGTTCAGGTTACGGTAAGGGCTGACAGGAAAGACGGACTTTTCCATTTCTCGATGAAGGTGGATACAGACGACCAGATAGAGTGGATGGAGTACCCCAGCGTCTCAGTCAAAGAGACGTCCTCAGAGGACGAGGGAATCCTATGGCCTTACAACGAAGGAGGCTTCTTCAGCGATGCTTCCAAACATTCTTACATTGAACCCGAGTACCCCAGCCAGGGCAACTACGGCATGTATCCTGGGATGGTTTTGACTCCTTTCGTCGCCCAGGTGACCCACAAAGGAGGTGTCTATCTTGGCGCACACGACCCTCTACACAACACGCGACAGGTTGATTTCCGCAAGACGACAGAAGGGATTCATCTCCAACTGAGGCTTTATCCTGGTGCAGAGAAGGGTTCCTACGCTTCTGGCGATGAAACCGTCTTTGGCTGCTTCGAAGGCGATTGGTACCATGCCGCAGACATCTATCGCCGCTATTTCGATTCGCATCACAAGGGATTTGTTCGCATAGAGGAAAACAAATTGTTGCCTAAGTGGTATTTCGAACCTTACGTGGTCCTGACCTATTGTGTCAGGGGGCACCATGATATGGACGAGATGACGCCCAACAAACTTTTCCCCTACGTGAATGCGATGCCTATCATTGAAGATTTTACCAGAGAGACGGGAGCGCCCGTAATGGCACTCTTGATGCATTGGGAGGGAACCGCTCCTTGGGCACCTCCTTACGTCTGGCCTCCCTATGGCGGAGAAGATGCCCTCAGGGAGTTTGTCAACCGAATGCACGGGATTGGAGGAGAAGTGGGAGTCTATTGCAGCGGCATGGGGTGGACTCAAAAGAGCAATCTGGTGGCATACGACAAATCCCAAGCCTTCACGGATGGGCATCTCGAGAAGTATATGTGCCTCGCTCCAGATGGAAGTTTACCCCCTTCCAGGATCTGCACAGGACAAAGAAGCGGGTATGACCTTTGTCCTTCGACAGAATTCACGAGAAACACCCTTGTGGAGGAGATGAAGAAGATCAGATCATCAGGAGTGGCTTACATCCAGATGATGGACCAAAACCACGGAGGGACGCCCTACATGTGCTACTCCCATGATCACGGCCATCCAGCAGTACCAGGAAGATGGGAAAGCGAAGCGGCAAACAGGCTATACGAACAGGTTCTCAGGGACAATCCAGGACTGGTGCTTGGATGCGAAAGCGCAGCGGCAGAACCCTTCATCCCCAAACTTCTTTTCTCAGACAACCGTTGCGGACTCAATTTCAACGGCGGACAGCCTGTGCCCCTCTACTCATACATCTATCATGAATATGTCACCAACTTCATGGGAAACAATGTGTGTGGAGACGCGTTCGTCGACTGTCGCCAAACCCCAGAGATATTCCAGTATCGCTTGGCGTATTCCTTCCTCGCTGGTGATTTCCTGACGGTCGTCATCAATGATGAAGGAGTGATTCTATGGGCATGGGGGCAACGCGATTTCTCTCCAGCGTATCGGCCTGACCGCGAAGCGTCACTAACCCTGATAAAGAGACTCACAGAATGGAGAAAAGCATGTCCAGAGCATCTTCAGTTTGGACGGACACAACATCCCCTTCCTTTCGCATGTGGGCAATCACAGATTTTCACCAATACGGGACCAGTCGATGTGCCCGATGTGGTGAGCACGTCCTACAAGCATAAAAACAAGACGATTCATTTCCTGGTGAACTGGCGGAACACAGAGGCGAAGGTACGGTCCACAGCTCTCATGGGCAAGAAATATTCTTTCCATCCTGACGGTGAGCGAATCAGTTGTTTGGACGGGAGCATTGTCCTTCCTCCCCTGTCTATTATTGCGGTTTACTGAAACTTGCCTTCCCCCAAGATTCTTTCTTGCTGGAGATTGGCGCACCAGCGCACCATTTGCGTTTTTCCATTTCCCGCACCAAAGAAAGAAGGATAAACTTTATATTATATATATTATAATATATATAATATAAAAATATCTAGGCACACTCTAATGCAAGTTTTCATTTTTCGTTTTGGTGCGCTGGTGCGCTGGTGCGGCTGATGTACTTCCCTAGAAAAAGTTGAATGGATTTTACCTTACCCCTGTCTTTATGGTTGAATCCCCTTTTGGATTATTTCTTCTGGTCCTTGGCAGAAGATGAATCACACGGATAGAATCACCTATGAAAATAATCAGCGGAAAAGATTTTTTTTGATTTTTTCTTGCTAACTTTGTAGGCGAAATCTCGCAATTATGATCAAGAGAAGAATTTATTTCAATCACGACAGGATGGCCATGCGCATCGCAGGTTGCTACCTGAGGACTGAAATTTCTTTTCATAATAGATAACATATTTTTCATGTCAAAGTCATAAGCTATGAATAATGATATGCTGAAATTTAATGAAACTGGTGATGTTCTATTAGAATGTTCTTCCTCTGCGAAAGGGGAAATTAAAATCCCTAACAACGTGACAGAAATTGGGAAGTTTGCTTTCTATAACTGCAGGGGCTTGACATCCGTGGAGATCCCCAACAGCGTGACAGAAATTGAGGATGGCGCTTTCTATGGCTGCACAGGTTTGACATCCGTGGAAATCCCTAACAGCGTGACAAAAATTGAGGCGTATGCTTTCTGGGACTGCGGGGGCTTGACATCCGTGGAGATCCCTAACAGCGTGACCAGTATTGGCAATGAGGCTTTCTCAGGCTGCTCGGGCTTGACATCCGTCGAGATCCCTAACAGCGTCACCAGCATTGGAGAAAGGGCTTTCGAATACTGCACGGACCTGACATCCGTGGAAATCCCTAACAGCGTGACAAAAATTGGGGAGGATGCTTTCGATGACTGTATTTAGAGACCTCTAAACAACCATGAATAACACAAAACAACCAAACATAAACCATTGTATTACAGCTACTTTTAGATTTTAACACTTCGGAAGGCATTTTTGGTTGCTTCGGAAATTCCCCATATATTTGCAACGTATTTCTACCGCAGGGAATTTACGGAGCTTATTTTTTGCCACATCGTGATCGTAGTTGACAATGGTTTCTGATGGGTAACGACAGATAACAGATTCCTAAGCAGCTTTTGAGGAAAGCAACATCGTGGCGAAAGGCGACAATGAGAGTCCACGGCTGACATGAGTTTACTTGCGGAGAGGTACAACAAAGAACATGTTGAACCCATAAATATCGCAAGTATGTCAAAGAGCAGAAAGTGTGCCCTTTGTGGCAAAATGTTTGTTCCGAACAGCGGAACGCAGAAGTATTGTTCGGAGGAATGTGCCGAGCAAGCAAAGGAAAGCAAGAAGAAAAGGCAACGTGAATTCCTCCGTGCCATTGAGCCAGTGATGGAACTCCAGCAACAGGAGTACTTGACCTTCTCTAAAGCAGCCATTCTTTTAGGCTGTACCCGTCAGTATGTTTATAAACTTGTTGAGCAGGGAAAGCTGCCAGCCTCTCGGTTAAGTAGCCGAATGGCTCTTGTCCGCAGGAGTGACATTGAAAAGATGTTTGATAGCAATCCTTACAATCGGGTCATTCCCTGTTCAAAACCGAAAAAGGTAGTATCCAAGAAACAAAGAACGTCTTCGAGAAAAGACACTAAGAATGTACTACCCACAGATGAAGTCCTTGAATACTACTCTGGCGAGGAAGTGATGCAGACCTATAAAGTCAAACAATCTTGGCTCTATGCTTCTGCTAAGCGTCATCAGATACCCATGTGCCGAATTGCTGGCCGAAACTACTATAGCAAGAAACACATTGAGGCCGTTTTTGGCACTTGCATTGACCTTGATGCCATTGTCGACTGGCTTACTCCCCAAGAGGTTGCAAACCGCTATGGCATCAACCTTACTGCTGTCCGTTCATACGCCCATCGTCACAAGATACCGACCAAGCGCGAGTACGGACGTACCTACTACTCCCAAAGTCACTTTGATGAACTTCGCCGTACCGACCTATTATCAGACGAAAACTATTATACCGTTGAACAGGTGCAGGAACTTTATGGGCTGACAAAAGCTAACATCTGCCACATCGTCAATGTAAAGCACATTGAGAAGACCAAGGTTGGCAGAATCAACCTGCTTCTTCGTTCCGATGTAAAGCGGGTGATGGCAGAAAGAAGGGCTGCTGGATTCTGATTTCTACCATTTTGAATGATTAATGACGGATTATCGTGAATAATCGGAGTCAGCACCGCATCATTGAGTTCCTTTGCACCCGTGGAGAAACGCTCCACCTTGAATTATCAACAATAATAAAAATACATGTATGAGTAACATCTGTAAGACCGTGACCCTTCGCACACGGAAAATCAAAGGCGGAGAACAGTTGTCCTTCTATCTGGACTACTACCCAGGCTATCGTGACGAATCGACCATGAAGGTTATGCGTCATGAATCCCTTGGTATCTACATTTATGCCAAGCCGAAGAACCAGCGTGAACGAGACTACAACGACCGTATGCGCGAGAAGGCAGAAGCCCTCCGATGCCGTCGTTATGAGTCCATAGTCAATGAAAGGTATGACTTCTTTGACCGAGACAAGATGAAGGGCGACTTCCTTGCCTACTTCAAGATGAAGGCAGACAAGAAGAACTGCAAGTGGCAGCACGTCTATAAGCACTTCGAGCGGTTTGCCAACGGCAAGTGCCGTTTCGATGAAATCAATGTTGACCTGTGCAACAAGTTCCGTGATTATTTGCTGACCGCTCCGCAGACCATCCACACAGAACACAAGTTGCACATCAATAGCGTTGCTGGCTACTGGTCAACCTTTCGTGCTGTGCTTCACACCGCCTACAGGGAGCACAAAATTATGGAAAATCCCAATGGTTTCTTGGAGCGTATAGATACTATACCGACAGAGAAAGAACACCTGTCCAAGGATGAACTTGTCAGGTTGGCGAACACCCCATGTGAATATCCCGTGCTGAAGACAGCTTTCCTCTTTGCCTGTTTGACAGGATTGAGAAAGAGCGACATTCGTCAGCTCACATGGGAGAACATACAACCATATGGTGATGGAGGAATGTACGTCACTCTTCGTATGCAGAAGACCAAGGAACTTGTGAATAATCCCATCAGTGACGAGGCACTGGAACTGATTGGCGGCAGCGGAACAGGTAAAGTGTTCGAAGGATTCTCAGACAAAATGACGCAGACACCCTTGAAGAATTGGCTGAAAGCCGCTGGCATCACCAAGAAAATCTCGTTCCATTGCAGCCGTCACACCTTCGGGTCTTTACAGGTGGATGCAGGTACAAGTGTCTATACCGTCCAGCACATGTTGGGACACAAGAACGTTTCGACCACACAAATCTATGCGACGATGGCAGATGACTCCAAGCGTGAGTCCGTCAACCGCATCACGCTTAAACCGACTAAGACGGTGCAGTTGAAAGTGGTGGGACAGTAACATACAAAGTTTACTATATGTATATATGTAGAATCGGGAGTGGCAATGCTTCTCCCTTTTTTCTTTCCCTCCATTTATCATATATACCTCATTCTGAGTATGATATTGGTACTATTCCGAGTATGATTTAGAACCAATTGGCTAACTTATGTGAAAATGGTGCAGATTATTTGATTTATCATCAGCTGTTAGCAATAATCGAAGTAACTTTGTGCTCCGAAAATGCCCCAATACTGGCAATTTCCAACTGATAGCGACAAGTTAAACTAAATGATATAACAAATGAATACAACGAAATCACTTATTCTGCGAGACCTTTGTCTCCTATGGGGATGCCCTGGAGTGGTGTTCCTCACAATCTCCATGTTCGTGGCCCTGAAAGTGGGAGCCGATTTCCAGCAGGACGGCCTTGCCAAGTGGACGGCATTCCTGCTGTGCAACCTCCTTCTTTGGCTGTTGTACATTATGTTCCAGTCCGTATTGGTGGATTTGCTACCCAAGAAGTGGAACAAGCAAACACTTCTTCTTCCACACATTATCGAGGAAGATATGCCCGTTGAATCGGAAAGCGTAAATAGCGATACCGATGTTGAACGTATCTCATATGCCCAACGCTGTAAGGAGTATGAGCAGGAACAAGCACAGCAAAGACAGATGGTGATTGATGCCATCATGGACTATGCCAGACACACCATGTCCCCTTTTGTCTATGACAACGAGGAACTGGAGAAACTCTGTGAGGAGATTCAGAAATGGACGGAAGACTTTACATACAAGCCTGTGCCTGTCCGCTTGAAACAAAAGCTGACTACTGTTGACCTCCGGCACTTCGTATGGAACATAGGTGAGCGTTTGGGCACCAAGAACGGCTATAATGGCTATGCCCGTGCCGACTTCATCATGCAAATGTTTCCGACCATATTCATGGATATGTCCCAAGACAGTACAAGGAACTTCAAGTTCCAGCCAAACAAGGGCAGTATTGTGATAGATGAGCCGGACAAAGACGACTGGCATTTCCACTATGAATAACCATGCTTGTCTTTCAAAAATCAGCGAAAAGCAAAATATTTTTCCGTTTTCACTGATTTTTAAGCAAAGGACTATCAGATTCCAAGATAAAAGCTTGTGGAACACAGACAATGTTTCATATAGCCTATTTCCCTTATATCCAATAATGTAAGATTTTTATAGACACACTCTCGCAGTGGGCGAAAACTGATGCGCAAACATCAATTTTCGCCCATTTTCTTTTTGCCCATCCCAATACTTTTTATCCGATTATTACCGGAACTTCCAGTTCTTTTCTGATGATTGTTTGATTAATGATGAATGGTTGGAAGTAATCGGAATCAGCACTGCATCATTCAGTTCCTTTGCCGCCGGTCTCTAACCAAAGACCGCGATTTTTATGCAAAACAATGAACTTACATTCAACGACCTTCCGCAGGTCGTCGCCCAGCTTCGGGATGAGGTGATGGGCATGAGAGCGATGCTGTCAAGGCAGCAGGAACTGAGTGACAAACCAACTAAGGAGAACCGCCACAAGCCCATGACTGTGGAGGAAGCCATCGAGTACACGCACATACCCAAGGGTACGATGTACATGAAACTGGAGGACGGTACCATACCGGCCACCAAGCCTGGCAGAAGATGGCTCCTGTATCAGGACGAGCTTGACCGATGGCTGGAGGCGAACCGCAGGAACACTGTACCACTTACTGCGGATGAGGAGAATGAGGCTATCCTCTCTTCGCACAAACGTAAGCCGAACAAAGCGGACTGGCATGATTAACCTTATTGTTTAACCGTAAAAAAGTAACAATTATGAAGTCACTTGACAGATTTCAGTTTTTAGCGAACGTGCTCATCGTAGCATGTGCACGTCCGAATGCCGAAGTGGGAAAACTGGTAAAGGCATTGGTGACCTATGCTACAGAAGGTACACGAACAGACCTTGGTGACCTGCGTCTGGAAGCCTACTTCGATTTGATTGCACAAGACCTGGATTCGCAGCGAACGGCAGCGGAGCAGAAAAGTCGCAAATGCAGCGAGAGTGCAAAGTGTAGAACTGTAAGGAATAATAGTTCCGCTAATAGTTCTGCAAAGAAAGCCAATACTGCGAGCGCAACGAACGTAGCAAATTCACCTAACGCTACTAATGCAAAGCCAAAAGCAATGGAAGAAGCGCCAACCGAATCATCAGACGCTAATACATCTAATGATACTGGCATTGCAGAAGGATTCAACGATTTCAACGCATGCGATGTCACCTCTTCCTTTGAGCGAATGAAGGAGTGTTATGAGAAGATTGGTGACAACGAATCGCAAGCATTCGGTGTATGGCAGCAACTCAGCGAAGACGAGCGAACGTCAGCATTCGCTTATGCCCAAAGATTGCAAGGTGACCTCAGTTCACGTACCTATCTCTATGTCTGTCTGCGAGATAGGGAATGGACGAAAGCCACGTCACCTTCTAACTCACAAGGACGCACGATGTGACATCCTTGATTCTCTGGTGACCTGAGCGGAGGCGTTCGCCGAGGGGGATTACGTAATAATCCCATAACATAATATGGACTTTTAGATTCGCTTCGCTCCCTTAAAAAGTCCCATTATGCTCTCCGAGGGGTGAGGCGCTTCCCATCAAACAGTGCAGCCCTGACAAGAAAAGATGTCCGCGACATCTATGACAGACTGCATCTGCGAGGGAGTGACTCTCTCCCTCGACCCTCCACTCAGGTTCCACCCGAGACCCGAATTACATCTAATCATTACTTCAAAAGAATTACATTATGTCTAAATCAAGAAACAATATACCCCGTGCCGCCATTCATGTAGGCGCACCAGCCAAGTCTTTTTCCGCTGCGGAAGGTTATGAACCTGAGCGTCGGGGATGGGATGAGAAAACCTATCGCCTGAAGAACCAGGACACGAACAATCATTATGATTTCACGCGCAAGCATCTCAACTTTGAGATCAACAGCGAGGGCAAGATTGTTCCCCTCGGCTCCAATCCTATTCCTCTTCATGAACGACTACAGAAACGTCTAGATGAACTCGGTTTCAAGCCCTACAAGGACAAAGACAATCCTTTGGGAAATGCGGACAATAGTCCCAACTGCACCGTCGGCATCATCGTCAGTGGTGACCATGATGTGCTGACACGTCTTGCATTTGGTGAACAAGACGTGGACTTTACCCTGCAAAGAAGAAATGCCAACGTCGTATTGAAACAAGGCATCAAAGATTGGGCTATGGACACCTACCACTGGGCATGTGACCGTTGGGGAGCAAAGAATATTATCGGCTTCGATGTCCATCTTGACGAGACCACACCTCACATCCAAATCCAGACAATCCCCGTGGCAAAGACAAAAGCCAGAGGTCGTACATCTGTCAAATATGTGCATAAGGATGATAAGTCAAAGGTACTCTCACATAAGGAGTGGAAGAAACTTCCCGAAGGAATCCGCAACGACTTCGTAAGAACAGAAGTCGAACGGAGGGAAAAGGAATGCGTATCATACGCCCGTGTATGGGGAGAGGACAAATATGCAGTGGGAAGAACCTATTACCAGATGCATACTGATTATTACAATCAAGTGGGACGTAAGTATGGATTGGAACGGGGCGATGACATTGCCATGCTACCCGATGAGGAACAGCGCGAACGGGTTCACAAAAACAAGGCAATACTGGAAGCGGAACGTCAGGCAAAGGAATCACTTGAACATTCACAAGCCGAAATGGAGGCACTTGAACAGGAGAAAGACAAGATAGAGAATGAGACACGACAAGCCGAACAGCGCAAGGAAAGAGTCGAGGGCAAACTGACCACAATGGAGAAATATGCCGAGATACTGGACATCAAGCAAGAGGACTTGATGGTACCTGTCTTGAAAACCGATCCCCTTGTCAAGAAAGCAGTCGAGGCAATACAGGCTGAACTCGAAAAGCCCATTCCTGCATTCGGACAGAAGGAGTGGCGAGAAGAGCGGCAGGAAGCCATAAAGAAGATACTCACAGATCTGCAGACTGCACTCTTCGAAGCCAAGGAAGCACAGAAGCAAGACATCTTGAAGTTGGGAAAGTCGCTCTATCAGAAAGCAATGAAAGACGCAAAAGAAATAATTGAGCAGAACAAGCAGTTACAAAAAGCCAATGAGCGACTGACAGCGGAGAACACACAACTGAAGAAGAAAATCTCGACGATAGACGAGACCGCCATCATTAATCTGCGCAAGCAGAAGAACGATGAGATTGCAGAACTCGATACCAAGCTTGGCAAAGCCGAGTCCGAGGCTGTACGTTCAGGCAATCTGGCATACAGCGAACATCAACGTGCAGAGAAAGCAGAGAACCAAGTTCGAGAAATGCTGGCCGTTCCTGAAATAAGAGACTTGTGGAACACTATCCAACAGAACAAGAAAGACTTCTGGCAACAGATAGACAGTTGGATAGATGATGCCATTTCTGCCATCAAGGATTTTGCACATCGTAAAGACAACGATTTCCAACCAAAGGAGGGCAACACCATTGCAATGGGTATCGTCGCTGAAGCATTCAAGCGTGGCCTTGATCCGATGGATGTTGAACAGCGTAAAACAGCTACCAACAACTTATTGGAGAAAATGTCATGGACTGGCATGTCCGAATTCAAGGCTGGTCTTACCGCTACCCGTACGAGACAACTTTGTGATGCGATGACAGTTCCGAAAGAACTGATGAAGGACTTGCTTCTTATGTCAGGAGGAAGAGAAGGCATCAGTTTAGGAGGTGGTGGCTCCAACGGTGAGCTTACCAACTGGGATGGCACAAAGAAAAAGAATGGTTGGGGTGTGTCTTGACTGGAACTCTCAGGCTCTTAAGGTGTTTTGTTTCGCTTGCGAAAATACGGAAAATAATCCGTATTGCAAAATATTTGTTGTTTTTTCTTGAAATGGTTCAGAACATTTCAGCGTACGTATATCTTGCGGCTGCTGCGTGACATCTGCACAACATAGAAACCTGGCGAGACAGGTAGGACATTGCTGGTGCGCCCCACAAACTGTCCGCCCACCGTGTAGATGCTTGCTTCATCGCCTTTAACGCAGATACAGCCATCTCCAGCATAGGCATGTATGCTTGGCACGGATGGTTGCTGTTCCACCCCGTCGGACTCGTCCAGCAACTGATAGACTATCATGTTGCCTGGTTCGATTGAGCGGGCATCCATTTTAATCATTTCAGTTTCTCCTGTTTCCAGCACCTTCATCATCCGTCCTTCCCGTGCCGAGAGAGTGATGCGTTTGGTAGTCGAGAGCGAGTGGTTCACCAATACAAGAAAGCGCTTGCCGCCGTTCTCCAGCTCAGAGACGAGGAGGCCCTGATCACATTTTAGGCGTATCACCTCTTGGGGGAATTTGGTGTAGGTGGTACAGCCACGGGGCACATCGGCCGTGAATCCCACGTTCTTGACGTGAGCACCCAGGAAGACCCACGAGAGGTTCTGCACCACACCGTTCACCCGCTGGATGAGGTAATAGACGCCAGTACGGTTGCCGTTCTCGTCGATGGGTGCATTGTGAAAGTCCCATGGCGTGCCCAGCGGTGTCCAGTAGGTAAAATACTGGATGCCCTGAGCACCAAAGGCCAGGTCGCTGTAGATTTGCAATCGCAGATGCGTCAGTGTGGGCACGGGATAGGCACTATGGGCCGTAGCCAGTGCGAATGCCCAGAAAGGCCATCCCACACGGTCTGCCTCCTCATGTATAACTTGCAGGTTCTCGAAGAAGCCATCGCGAATGACTGCCGATGAACCAGATTGTACGATGGGGTAATTGTCGAAGGACAGCAGACCTGTATTGACTATCTCGATATATTTCTGCACATAGTCGCGATAGCTTGTGGCACCCACCTCGGCTACATTGATATAGATAGGCAATAGGTTGCCATAGACAAGTTTGTTCGGGTCGTATTTGCGGATATTGGTGCATGCCTGTCCGTAAGCCTGCATTCCAGCCACGTTCGGCTCGTCGCCGATGAAATAGCCCACCACCAACGGATGACGGCGCAGATAAGAAAGAGTGTTCTTTGGGTCGGATTGTATCTCGTTGCACGCAGCCAGCAGACGGATGCCCGTGCCATTCATGGCGGTGAGTGCACGTCGAACTTGGGCGAGTGTCGAGAAATGCGGAAACGTGATGTTGAAGCCCGCCTCGGCCATCTCGCGATACCGCTCAGGCGTCTGCTCTTCGTCAGGCAGGATGCCGAACCATCCCAGAATGGGAAATTCGTCGTCGGTGGGATTCTTATATACGTAGGCCGCACGCACGGGCAGCACCGTAGCTATAAGAAACGCGGTGCAAAGCAAACAGCGAGCAATGTGTTGAGCTTTCATCGTGTGTTGGTTATTGGTTCTTTATTATTCTGTTTGTGCATTCGAACAAAACAACCCCTTGGATGGAATGGGAGTTGTGAATACAACCCCTGAATTCGCACGGATGAAAGGGAGCATCCTTTGAAAGAAGTCTATATTAAAAAGGTGACCATCAAGGATTGAATTATACTTCAAATTACCTTTCCCAGTTATCTGTTCTGAAGGGAATAACGGGAAGGCCAGAGTTCCCTTTTAGGTTTCCTGGAAGCCAACTCTGAAAGCAGTAACGAACAGCAACAGGTTCTTTTACCTCCTTGCATTTAACAGAGATTCTATCTTCATTGTAAACTTCGATGTCGCTCGCTTTATGCCACACGCTATCGGTTCCAGCAACTTCAAAACCTTCAATACCTACCTTACGATTGAAACCACTTTCTGCATTTTTGAATGTCAGGATGACTTGATCATCCTTTATCTCCATGCTTTGATATTCAGGATATCGATAGTCTATTCCAGGGATTTTATATGTGGCACCTAATGCCCAGTAACATAATCGATCGCCCACTTCCTTCTTCATACAGGGATGTATTGCCCAGTATTCGTAGTCTTTAACTAAATCATTGGTGCAGACCATACCCATGTTGGGAATTAGGTTCTGGGCTTTGTATTGTGCTTCTCTCAACAAGGGGACAGTTCGTTTGTCTTTTTCCCAAAAATAATCATATGGACAAATCTCAACGTAATAGAAAGGAATGAGATCTTCTTTCCACCGATAACGCCATGCTTGCACCATATTTATGAATCTTTCGCAATAGTTTTCCGGCTCGTTTACATTCGCTTCACCTTGATACCATAGAAATCCCTTTAACGTATATCCTTCCAAAGGATGAATCATACCATTGTAGAAAACTGAAGGGAGAGATCGATCCACATTTCTGCCAGGTTTTACCTTATCACAATTCCTAACGGCATCACTCTTCAGATTTTCGCCAGGATATTTCTGTACGATTTCCTGAGGTGTCCATCCTTCCACTCGAGTCGCTCCCAACGAGCTGTTGATGATTCCAACAGGTACATTCAACGTTTCCACTAAACGGATACCAAAAAAGTATCCCACAGCACAGAAATCTCGTGCACTCAGAGGGGTACAGTCTTGCCATATAGCTGTAACTGTATCAGCAGGTTCTGGTGCGGGTGACCAGGATACGAAGTTAAGATGCAATTTGCCACTGTATTTTCCAGCCTCAGCGATGTATTCTACAGAGTTTTCTACTGGACAACTGCTAAATCCGTGAAGAGGCATCTCCATGTTGCTTTGACCTGAGCATAGCCAAACTTCACCAATCAATACATCACGGATGATAAGTTTGTCTCCATCATTCACTTCGATGGTTTGGGGAGTAAAATTTCCTGCTCCAGTCCTCAGCGTTATCTCGAAACGTCCCTTATCATCGCTTCGTGTGTTCATTTTCTTTCCGTTCCACGAACCTTTCACACTCACTTTGCGATTAGGCTGTGTCCATCCCCACAACTTTACGTCAGCATTTTGCTGAAGAACCATACCGTCACTTTGGAGAGGGCCCATATTGACACGTCCTTGTATCAGTGTAGGGTAGAGCAGTATGAGGATGTAGAGGAATCTCAGTGTTTTCATATATAATTGGTTTTCTTGAATGTAAAAAGTAATTATTTATTCTCAAAAGCTACTGTTATTTCCAGTGACGCCAGCCAGTGAAATTATAAGTTACTTTGTGTCCAGCTCCGTCCAGAGTACCATGGTATGCGTGATCGATGTTGTCACCATCATTTGCTCCCAACATGGGGAAGTCCTCACCCTGATAGGCCGTCAGGTCAATGTCGGCAGTGAGAACAGCGCATAGGCTTCGCTCACCTTCGTTTACTCTTGCCGCAAATTCAGCATATTCTTCTGCTGTCGCAATCTCTAAGGTGGTCTGTGACCATCCCGTTGTGCTGCACAACCAAAGTATGGCTGCAGTCAGCGTGGAAAGTAATGTTTTTCTCATGTTCATTAATGTTTTGTCGTTTTATTTTTTTTGCGATGTTTTGCGAGTGCAAAGTTTGGGACTTTTTTCTACCTGTGCAAGGGATTTTGGAAATCAGTAAATCACTATAAAATCTAAAATACGAAGAATCAGATATTTACGTTTGGTTGTTTCGACAAAATCAGTAAATATAATCCTCTTCTCCCTGACCTTCTTAACCATAGGTAATCCCTGCTTTAACAGCCCAAATCCTCGAAAGTCTGCACGAATTCCTGTGTCGGAAGAGCCGCAACACGTTGACTTTGCCGACTCAACACGTTGAAATGGGGAAATTAACACGTTGAAATGGGCCTTATAACGTATCCACAACAGCATGAAAACGGGGGGGGGGATGGTGTTGCTTTGCAACTTTTTGCGGTACAACAGGGGACTGCAGAGCCGATCATAGTTTCGACTCAAATACGTAGTGACCAGAACCAACGAGGCAGATGACTTCTGTAGGGCTACTTTCCTGTAGATGAATCTGTCCGTTTCCTTTCAGACTGCGACCACTTTCCCGTACGCTCTTTGCGGAACTTGTAGGAATGTGAACGAGAGCCTGCGTATTGGTAGGGATATCTATAGCAAGGATGAATTTCCCGTTCTGTTTCCTCCAAGAGCTGCGAATGGTGCCCTTTACTGTCTTCAGTTCACCTTCTGCACTATCCAGTTCGCTGAAGGGATAAGGTTGCAGGATGAACTGACTGAATGCAGGATGATTGAAATCGCTCCGTATGCCTGCTACGTACTTGTAGAACCAGGAACCTACAGACCCCATCATAGGGTGATTGTGGGAATTCATCTCGTCACCCGTCAGGTATTCCCACCTTTCCCATAGCGTGGTAGCTCCCTTGCTTAGCATGAATCCCCAACTAGGATAAGTCGTCTGGGTGGCAATACGGTAAGCTACCTCTGGGTATCCTCTGTCACTCAGCACTTCCAAAAGATACTTTGTACATAGGTTGCCAGTTGTCAGATGGAAATCGTGAGCTTCCACATCAGCTACGAGGTTCTTTATTGCACGTCCAGCCTGTTCCTCGTTCACCATCCCCATGTAAAGCGCTATACTGTTGCAAGCCTGATTATTAGAACCGTATCCGCCCTTCTCCTCATTCCAGTATGCGCGGTTGAAGGCATCCCTCGTCTCCTCAGCCAATTTCGTGTATCGAGCTACTTCCTCCATACGACCTATCACACCAGCCATCTGAGCAAGAACACGTTCACAGTGGTACAGATAAGCTGTAGAAATGAGTTGGCCAGGTGTATCGCGCGACACACCTGACAGCGGACTTGCAAGGAACTCCCTGGGTGGGCACCAGTCTCCATAGTAACTGTAATCTACGATGCCGTCCCTGGTTCTGCTGTGCAGGTAGTCTGTCCAGGCTTTCAGATGGGAGAAGTGTTGAAGGATCAGGTTTTTGTTGCCGTAGAATTCATAGCACTTATTGGCCAGTAGCAGGTAGCTGGCACAAACGGGGTCAGCGGGTCGTGCTCCGAAACGGAAGGGAGCTACGCAGGTAATCGTTCCGTCTTCGCCCTGCGTATCGGTAATGTCCTGCAGGAACTTAGGGTAGAAGCGCGACATATCGAAGTTATACATAGCCTGTTCGATACGTACAGTGAGGTCGTTCAGCCACCCCATACGTTCGTCTCTTTGCGGACAGTCCGTAGGAACGCTGTGCAGGTTTGAAGACTCGGTGTTCACTACCATCTGGTGGATATCGTTAAGCAGTTGGTTAGAGCAATGGAAACTTCCTGTCTGTGGAACAGAAGAGCGAACAACACGTACCTGGAGGTCACTCTCTGCTGGAGCAGAAGTCAGTCCGCTTATTTGGACGTAGCGGAATCCGTGGTAGGTAAAGCGAGGTTCCCATTCCTCTATGCCCTTTCCGCTCAGAATGAAGATGTCCTCTGCCTTGGCGTTTCTCAGATTGTCCTGATTTATGGATCCGTCCTCGTGGAGGGTTTCTGCATAGCGCATCGTTATCTTCTGCCCCTCCTTGCCTTTTACGCGTATCCGCATCCACCCAGCTAAGTTCCGCCCAGCGTCTACTATGTAGTCTCCGTTGGGCAGAGCCGTCAGAGTTGTCGGGCTGAGGGAATCCACTACACGAATAGGATCTACTCGCTGAGAGGTCATTACTCCTGTAGGTTCATCCGCATTGCAGGCTAAAGCCCATTGTTTATTCATCAGCAAGGGTGGTTTGTAGGGCTCGTAGAGTTCCTTGTTCTCGTTTCGGGCATCATAAGTCTCTCCGTCGAAAACGGTACTATAGAGAGTTCTTTCTCCGCAAAGTGTCCGGATGTTGTCGGAAGTGTAGATGATCCAGTTTCCGTCCTCGAGTTGTACCCTCATCAGAAATCTGAGCTTGCACATCCCCATCCATCCTGGAGCTGTCGTTATTACTACAGTGTTCGCTTCAGGTTTCAGCATTTCCGTCACATCGTAAGAAACGTAATAGCAGCGTTTGCTGTATGAACTTTGAGCTGGATCTAATACGTGGTCGCCTACTTTCTGATGGTTTATCTCCAACTCGCTGTAACCCAGTCCGGATACATAGATGCGTCCCATCTTTACCTTTTGTCCAGGTTCGATAGTCGTCTTGTAGTAAAGCACTCTTCCAGGCAGCCCGCCAGTATAGTTAATCCATCCAGCCAGCCAATCCCCCTGTCTTATTGGGCCCATCTCAAAAAAGGCCGTTTCCGACCATTTTGTGTCTACTCGTTGATTTGTCGTTACCTTTACTTTCCAGTAGTAGCGGGCAAAGCTTTTCAGTTCTACTCCTTCGAAGGTGATGCCTGTGCTCTCTCGTGATTCTTTTACTCCCGAGTCCCAAACATCCCCTTCGTTCTTCTCCAATAGTTCCTCTGAGCTTGCAACGAGCAGGCGGTAAGCCACTTGACGTACGCCTTTCTCCTGAGCCTCGATCTTCCAGCTGAAAGTGGGTCGAACGTTGTCCATTCCGAGAGGATTCGTCTCGTAGTCCGTCTGTAGATCATAGACACGCAGATTCTCGCTCGTTATTGTTTGCTGCGCCAGTAAGGCGAAGGAAAAGAACGTACAGATCGTCAGAAATGTGGTTTTCATTATTTTGTGGGGTTATTGTTTATAAAGCTATCCATGGCTTCATAACAGAAGTATTTCTTCTCCCCTCCTCTTGGGAAGGCTACTCTATCACGTCTCCTTCTACTACCTGCCATTTTTTGTTGACGGGGTCTATGCAGATAAGGAGTTTCTGCAGTGTAGTATCGTATATTACCTGTAAGAAGTTCGGTTCGTAGGTCCGACGTTCTTCGCTGGAGCAGATTTGTTTCTGCGTATTGTCTTTCGTGCGGAGGTTCAAGCCGTGTCCTGCTGCCCAAAATTTCTTCTTGGGGCTGTTTGTCAGCACGTAGCCGTCTTCTCCGCGGCTCATGATGCTGTAGTCGAAGGTACCTGTCCACTGCCCTGGCACCTTCTCTTCGGCATAATGAGCTCCGCCAGCCTCAAAGTAGTTGCAATAGTGCCCCATGTTGAAGTTGATGATGTCTATTGGCTGGTGCCCTGGATTGTCGCCGAAGAAGGGATAGTTCCCTGGAGCCTCGTCGCAGCAGTTCACCAGAGTAATTGGGTGAACCCATACGCCGCTCGTCATTGGGTAACTGTTGAACGTAAAGCCGTAAGTGCAGAACACACTGCTTAGATAACAACCATAATAATGCTCGCCACCTACCTGGAAGCCTACTCCGAAACTCAAACAAGCCACTTGAAAGAGATCAAACTTGAAACTGTTGTTCGCGCCTTGAACTCCCCTAACTCCTACGCACCCCAGAACACCCATGTGAGGAACGGCATCTTTATTGTACTCGTTCTTGTTGCTTGCCTGAAAGTAGCAGTCCTTCATACGGATGGACTCGAATCTGGAACCGTCGAAACAACAGATAGCTTTCTGATTATCAGGCAGATTCATCGCTATTCCCTCGAAGTCCAAGTGTACGTCGCGGTACGTCAGGCAACGTATTACCGAGTATTCCGCCTTCTCGTTTAATGAGTCGTAACATTCCTGACTTACAGCAAGAGTAACCCCGTTGAAGTTGTCATTCTTCGGTTCCGTAGAAAATCCAAAGAAGCTGGAGTCTACACCTCTTATCATAATACGCACAGGAAAATCCTTTCCGTTGTGACTCTTTCCCTGTCCGCTCAGTCCTATAGCGTAGGCCGGAGTGCCGTCCTCGGTAGGGGTAAACGAGTCTATGCGATAAACTCCGCTCAGCAGTCGCAATTCACCGTAGCCGCCTAGCTCATCAATAGCTTTTTGAATTGTCCGTTCATCGTTGTGTCCCGTGCACACGTAGTCGGCTGCAGCCTTGTCTCCGTCACTACTGTTGCTTGCTGCCAACACTATCTCGTGGTCACCTCGCAGCTTAGGATTAGGGTTTCTGGTCTGAGCTTGCAGTATTATCGACCAGACCGCAAAAAGGAGAAAAAGAGTTGGTCTAACCATCTTGTATTTGTTTTTAGGGATATATTCTTGATTATCAAAGCCAAATCACAATAGACTACCAGATATCTTCAGGCTCATTGGGATTGTCATAAACTTCTTTAGGGCAAAATTCAAAGAAGTCAAACATAAAACACTTTGTTTCTGTATCGAGGACAGACTTAATGCGAAGATAATAGTCCTTTTCAGCATCAATGTATTGGCGGACAAGTATTCGACGTAGAGTATGGGTATCATAACGTCCTGACTGCGATACGTCTCCTAAAGGACATATACTTTTACCCTCTTTCATAAAGCCATTGTGACGCATACGTTTATCTATCTCTGCATTATATTCGTCATCTTCCGTATCTTCCTCCCATCCTGAGATACGATTGTTACCATCAATAGCAAAATTAATGGGAATGCCAGTGGGTGCCATGTGATCCACATTATCACCAAAATAGACTTGTGCAATCCCACGTCCGCCATCAGCCCAATACCCGAAGCGCAACTCATAGATGCCAGAACGTGGAACGGGGTGCAATTTCAGAGTAACTTCGTATCGTCCTGTGCAGAGGACTTCATCGCCATAAAGATGTGGGCAACCGCCAACTCCATAGAAGTTTGTATAGCGGAAATTACTTTGGTCGCTCAACCAAAGATTCTCGAAATATGGATAAACGGAACGTGGAGGTATATAAGCGAACTGACTATTATCCACGTTGGAGTGAGACAGGTCTTTCTTTCGGATGTCGTTTGTCATAGCCTCTGGAAAACAGGCCATAAAGTCAAAACGTATACGTTCCTTTTTTAAGTTGTCGCGTACCTCATCGGTATACGCAAGAGGCTCATTTATAGGATAAATGCAAGCATTCACGATTCCGCTGATTTCAGCCATCGGACTGTCGCGGTTAATGCGGATGCCTTCCTTGTCGGGTTCACAGTCTATCTCGTCACCATTACCTCGTCTGCCATTATCGAACTTTGGGAAACGATTGAGCCGGACTCCATCGCTTTTTTTGCTTTCGTAAAGTTTAAGCAGACGACGTTTTCCATAGCAGGGGTAATACTCGGTCACGGGATTCCCAAGAACCCCTTTTAACCTTATATTATAGCCTATTTCCGAATGATGGATTACTAACTTGTCTGATACAAGACGCATGGGTAAGATATGGTAAGTAAGCCATTGGTTCAGCAGGTTATGCTCATTCGTATAATTGTCGTCTGTCGTAAACGCATCGGAATCGGAATATAGATGTTGACTCTCAATCCATTGTTGCAATTCCTGAAGAAGATCGGGAGAGGTAGGATTCAACCCCTGTTCGCGCCAGAAATCATCTGTCTCTGCAAAAATCGTGAAACCCACTTTACGATGCTCGGGCGAAAAGGCAATAAAGTTACCCATTCCTGCTGAGTTGCAATCGAGATCCCCAATCAGACCTTGTTGGTACTTCAGTTCATATTCGTCATCGCGGAATGTCCGGAGGGTATCCATGAGACCGCAGGCTTGAATTGCCCTAGCCATTACCAGAAAACCTTCCGTTTGACGGTCGATAACATCCTTTAAATAAATATCTGCAGTAATGTCTTTCGGAGCAATAACCTTCTCCATTTGATGAATTATGCCATTCATTACCCTGATATCGCGGTTCTTCACACTTATCGGACAGTCTTTATTTACCCACAAGCTGTCAGCATCCGTGTTGCTGTAATAAATCGATATGCGATGGTCGTTTAGAGTCGGGTCAGTCAGTTCCGCTCCGTTAATGATGGGGAAATCTCCCACCTCGTAGGGCATGCCAAGATCGCCGCTGTCGATGATACTGTTCTGCACGATTACCTTGCGTATGCTGTCCAGTTTTGTGCTATCAGTAAAGGCATTCCAGGAGGGAGCCGTGAGAAACTCCTGTGTGGCTGCAAGTGTATCGAGATATTCCTGAATAGCCTTATTGGTGGGTGCAAAGATGGTATAGTGACCGCGTGCTGTCAGTAGCTGTCCCACAGTGGTATGACTGATTTTGCTTACTGGTACCTTAAAGAGTAGGTCTACGTATGTACTGTAGGAGTCAGGAAGCTTGTTCATATAATCGATAGCGGTATCTTCGTGGAATACATAGCGGGCAGACGTATCCACTTCTTCCGTACAAGCTGCTATCAATAAAGCAGTCATCAAACATATAATGCTCTTCTTCATAACAAGTTCACAAATGCTTTGATGTTTTAGAATGTTTTCACATCATGTTTTCGCTTACAAAGGTCGACACTTTTCACGACCGATGCAAGAGTTTTTGAAAATCCGTAAATCATTTTAAAAGCTAAAATGCAAGGAATCAGTTCTTTGTGTTTGTTTGTTTCGATAAAATCGGTAAATCTTATCTTCTTTTCTATGGCTTTCTAAACTATAGATATCCCCTCCTTTAGCGTCCCAAATTCTCAAAAGCCTGCATGAATTCCTTTGCAGGAAGAGCTGCTGAGGATCGGATGTGTTGTCGGTTATTGTAGACAGTTTGTGGCGAGCAATGCAAAAATTCAGCTATACGCTTGCTGTCCTTAATACCCAATCGGATGAGGGCGCAAATGCGCAGCTCAGTATTCATCAGCTTCGATTTTGGTGGGACGATGCGACCTTCAGGGCGCAATAAGTCATTCAGCTGGTTGATGAAATTTGGATATATGAGCAGGAAAACCTCATCGAAACGACGAAAGAAGTTTCGTAATTCGTCTTTTGCCAGCGTGGTGGTATCCAACATCTCACGAGCTTCGGCAAACTTTTTCGTTACGATGCGATTGTTTATGGTAGACCGGAACTTCTCCTGCTTGTCGATGTAGTCGCTACAGATGCCGAATGCCAGAGCGATGTATTCCTCCTTAGCTGTATTGGACTCCTGCAAGTCTATGTTTCTTTCACGCAGCTCTTCTAACAAGTGCTCTAATTCCTCATTTTTCCTGATTAACTCACAACGGATCTGTCGTAGATGCTCTCTCTGGCGGTACACTATATAGCATACCAAAAGTATAGCCAAAGCAAATATAACAGCAATTCCCAAGTAGATTCGTGTGCGATGGTGCGCTTGTTCTATGTAATGCATGAACGAGGCACGTACGTTATCGAACGAGTAATTGAGTTGGTAGAGATAATTCGGACTACCATATTCGTTGGCACAAGCTTGAACATAGTCGTAGTAGAGATATGCGTGGCGAATATCTCCTGTCTCGCGCATATATTCTATGAGTCCAAGGATTCCTCCTGCGTGGTAGTAGCAGCCAAGCCTTGTGTCGATAAGTGCGCTTATCAGATTGCATCGGAAAGCCTCTTCCTTCTTTCCATGGGACTGATAGTACAGAGCGGTCATGCGATACTCCACAGCGTCCTCGTGAGTTTCTCCTTGACAGGTTTCCAAGTGCCTCAGTACTTCGTCAATCCGCTGATAACCTGTAAATCGTGCGTTCAATGCCAAGGTGCTGTAATATAACGGATGCTGGGGCCTTATTATTTTTTCTGCCTCTCGCAAATATTGCTTTTGGCTTATTGTGAACAAAGAGTCTTGCAGCGGCAATCCCGCGCACATGATACCTTCAAGGTAAGAACGATGGTAGGCCTCTACGCAGCGACATATATTGAGGGAATCGTTTATCGGCAGTTTGTTGATAGCATGGTGCACGTCGTCTGCTTCGTAGAATCTGGTAATGTTAGAGTACGTCTTATATTGCCCCAGCATACATGATATTATCCATGTCGTATCGTGCAACTCCTGGGCTATGTCTAGACACATTTCCTCGTAGTAAAGCGCAGAGTCTGGGTTGTGCAGCATATAGAGATGGTAAAGCGAATCGACATACAATCCCTTTAAGCGCAGCGAAGGACTGTTTCGCATACGTACCTTAAAATATTCTTCGCGCGCAAGTCGTTCCTGCTGTTGTACGCCACGGTGGGTAATCAGGTAATCGAGCTGTTTCTGAAGCTGCTTGTTGCTCACCCCGTTGAATCGGCACGATAGCATCTTGTTATCTGCCTGGTGGCAGCTAACGGCTGATAACAGGCAAACGAGTAGTGTGAAAAAAGTCTTAAATTGATGTTTCACAATGCAAATATACTGTCTTTTTTTTGTTTCAGCAAGTTTTTCTGCGTTTGATTGCTAACCTTGCTGTTACCTTACTGGTGAGGACAAGAAAGACAACACGTTGACTTTGCGATCTCAACACGTTGACTTTGCAAAGTTAACACGTTGAATCTTCAAAACTCACGTGTGACACTTCATTGACGATAAAGGGAGAAAGACAAAGTACCTCATAGGAATATCTGCTTCAGAGGCGTTTTGGCTTATACATGTTCCTGTTCTTTTGCTAATTGTCCTGATTCATGGCTTGCAGGATGAAGTCGACGATGGGCAGGGGATTGCTCAGCGAGTGGGGATGATGACCTATCGAGGGCTTGTGAATCACCTTGATGGGAGCTCCCAGTTCCTTCATCTTCTCCTCGAAGACTCTGGTGTTGTACTGATAGCGCACATCTTCGTCCATATCGCCCACCACGTGGAGAATGGGGATGCCAGCGCGAGCCATCTTGCGTGCATGGTCCTTGGGATTTCCCTTCCACGCCCTGGCCTCCTCCTCGTTCTGGAATCCGTAGGCCTTCATCATCCGTTGAGTGTTTTCCTTGTCGCCTTCGAGGGCCATGGGCCATTGAGTGATGTCCATCACAGGCGCATCCGCATAGATGCAAGCTACCTTATCCGTATTCTTGGCTGCCCAGTTGTAGATGATGAGTCCTCCGCGGCTCATGCCCTCCAGAGCCATTTTGCGGCTGAATCCAGCCTTGGCCATGTGGCGATAGAAGGCATTCCATCGCTTTACCGCCTCTGGTGAGCCAAAGAGGTCTGCCACGTCGCAGTAAGCCACATGATAGCCTCGCTCCAGCAGGTCGATGTCCGTCTGCGGTTCATGCCCCCAGAAGCGTGCCCTCCATATCCAGGGTTTCCCCTTAGCCACCACATAAGGCTCCACCACCTTGCACTTCACTCCGTCACTCTCGAAATCAAACCCCTGGAAGCCGTGAAAGTTGAAGGTCGAGGCTCCCTTCTTGTAGAAAGGTTCCTCGCCACTCGTCGTCCCACTCTCTTCCTTGACATTCAGGTGCTTGAAGATCTTCAGCGCCATGCTGCCAGCACCCAATGCTGAGGGATGCACGCGGTCGGGCATCACAGCGGCATCCCACGTGTCACCCACCACGTTGTGCATGTTTATGATGTCCAGTTTCTCCTTGTAGGCCATTTCCTCCACCATGGGCCTCACCTCCTGTGCTATTAGCCAGCTGTAAATCCCTGGGTCGTTGTCGGGCAGGAAACAGCGCAGGGGAGTGAGCAGAATGATTCTTGGCCTCGAACTCAGGGCTCGATAGGAATCGATGAGCGTCTTGTAGTCCTCCATGAAATCAGCCTTGTGCTCCCAGTTCCAGGGTTTCGTGTCATTGGTTCCCAGCTTGATGAGCACGATGTCTGGCTGGAAGTCCAGCGATTGCTGGTATTGCTGGCTTTTCATGTAGGGATAGTCACCCTTTTGGAGAAGCGTGGCACCGTTCAAACCAAAGTTCCTCACCTCGAAATCCTCGCCCAGATAACCTTGCAGTTGGGCGGGATAATGATACTTCTCGCGGTTATCGATGAAGGCTCCGTAGGTGATGCTGTTCCCCACGCATGCCACCTTTACCTTCTTCGCGAAAGCTTGCGTCATGGTTAGCGCCATGACCGCCATCAGTAAAATGGCCAGTCGTTTCATTTGTTTTTTGTCAAATCTATGTTTTGGATATCTATATGGTCGCAATGCTGAATCTCGAAAAGCTGTTCCGGATGGGAGACATCGATGTCGTTGGAATAATCCTGGGACAACTCTATCTTGTTCTCACGGAAAAGAAGTCCATCGTCCATTCCTTTAGCAATGGTGACATCCTTAGTCAACTGGAAATCAACGTATTGATATACTTTCTTGACTTGCCACAACTTGGGTGTTACATGACGATCAGCCGTGATGATACCATTGCAACAAAAATCATTATCATTGGGGTAGTCTCCAAATCCGCCTCCATTTTAATCCTCCGGTTTGGTTTCAAGTTTAAGCGGATAATCACCGAGTTTATTCACTTTAAAATTATTGTTTTTGTATTCTTGATAATCAAACGCTTCAAGTTCGTCAATGGCAAGTTTGTGGAACTCATAGAAATTCTTCCACCACTCATATCCACTGCCGAGTTCAGCACCGAGATATGCATCGGCAATATCGCAGCCCATTGCTGGAGCAACATAAAAAGCACCCATAGCAAGCACATTTACACCGTTGCCGGTAATAGCACGAAGGGCAGCAGGAACACTTTCGACAACTCCCGCATGAACATGCGGACATTTACTTGCGGCTATATGTATTCCCATGCCGGTTCCGCAAAATACAAGAGCTCTCTCAAAATTACCCTCTGCGATTTCCGCACCTACGCGAAGTCCTATCCTGTGAAACATAAGGTCTGTATCTTTATCCGGATCGCTATCGGCAGTTACACCAAGATCGGTAATCTTCCAGCCCTTTTCACGCAGATGTGCACAAACTGCCTCTTTGAGAGGATATCCTGCAAAGTCAGCACCTACAACCAAATATTTGTCCTTTACTGTTTTCATAATAATTTTCCTTTCAAATAATTTTTTAATAATACCTTTTGGTTGAATTAAATTTGTAAATAAATATACTTAAATAGTTGCACATTTCATTGATTTTTAGTACGCTTAGTAGCGTCAAAACAACTAAACACTATTATCGTAGATATGCACAACTTCGTCACAAATTTCAGAAAATCCTTGAGATCTGCAAGAAATTTGCAGGAAATCAAGTAGATGAGAAAGGGAATGTACCTCGTTGTGGTTTCGTGCCCACCTTCTCCGACCTGGAGGTGGTGGCTCTTTCCATTACAGCGGAGGCATTGAGTATTGACAGTGAGAACTACCTCTTCAAGAGGTTGAACTCCGAGTGTCCTGGAGCCATTCCAAACCTGATTACCCGCCGGCAGTACAACCGGCGTCGCAAGAAGACGATGCTGCTTGGAGAAAGCATCCGTCAAACCATTGCTAAGGCTATCGACGGAGGCGAGGATGTCTTCAGTATCGACTCCAAGCCTGTAAAGGTCTGCCAGAATGCCCGTGCCAGCAGGTGCCAGATGGGAAGGGATGACATAGAGCATGCACCGGCCTGGGGCTACTGCGCATCGCAGAACATGTACTACGGCTACAAGCTTCATGCCTTGTGTGGTGTCACTGGAGTCATACACTCCTATGATATGACAGCAGCCAATGTGCATGACCTGCAGTATCTGAAGGATGTGCAGCGGGAGTACCACGACTGTACGATTCTCGGAGACAAGGGCTACCTGAGTGCTCCCGTGCAGTTGGACCTGTTTGAGACTGCCAACATTACTCTTGATGTCCCGTACAAGCTGAACCAGAAGAATTGGACGCCATCGACGTGGGCCTACAAACGCTTCAGAAAGAGGATCGAAACTGTCTTCTCGCAGTTTGATGGACAATTCATGATGATACGCAACTATGCAAAGAAACCTTCTGGCCTCTTTACAAGAATGGCTGCCAAGGTTGCTGCCTTCACCATGTTGCAGTATTTCAATCTTCTCAATCATAGGCCAATAGGGCAAGTTAAGTATGCACTATTTTAATTCATCCTAAAAGGTAGAAAAAAACCTATTTTAGGCACCTTCACGCCATCCAGCTTGGCTTGTTTCCAGGTATAGAGCAACGAGTCTGTTGATTCGTCCCAAGTCTGGCTACCATTGGTGCAATCAGTAAAGATAGCATCACCACCAGCATCTGCCAACAGTTCAGCATGTTTGCGCAAAACCCACGTGTCAGTAGTCATGTAGTATCCAAAAAGGGGCTCTTCCCAATAGAAATCGTTGCGCGAACGATTTTTTACCCAAGCAGGATGTTTTGCATCACGCATGGCTTCAGGATACTGACGCAGGATTTGACTGATATTTTTTACCTCTGAACCTGGAGTGTCAGGAAAATTGTGCCAAGTCCAATAAAACATGATTACGGTCTTGTCCTGTTTGGCTCCATCGTAGCGCTGAAGCGCACGTCCCAAGCCATCTGTAGCCGACCAATAATCACTACAAACCTGCTGGGCTCTCATCTGAGAGAACCCCACGAAGAGAAGAAGAGAAAGGAAGAATCTGGATTTCATATATGTGTACATGTCAAAAAGGTTTAATAGGTATAAATCTCTGTGTCACCAGGAGCCAGAATGTGAAGCGACTCGTAAAGGTTGGCAGGCTGTGTGGTCGCATCACGACGAATAAGACTTACGCTGTCATCTGTAAGCAATTGGAATTGGGCAGGATGGGCAGGACTGGTATTGACAATCTGCACATAGTGTTTGCCACCATTCTCCAAAGTAGAAACCAGGATGGTGCCTTTCTCTACATTCAACTGGTGGAAATGCTGAGGAAGTGTAGTCAGACGGATCGTCCCTTGGGGAATGTTCTCTCCTAAATGATAAACCGATTCCATCTGGCAACCCTTCCAAACGAAGGCACGGCGCTGAATCTCCTGATTGAACTCACGAACCAAATCGTAAACGGTACTACGAAGACCCTCTTGTGTAACAGGAGCTTGATGGAAATTCCAAATCTCTGTCCCTGGATTCCAATAAGTGAAATACTGAAGAAGTTGGGCTCCATACGCCAGATTACTGTACATCTGCAAACGCAAGTGATCAATGGTGGGAATGGGATAAGGACCATGAGCTGTAGACAAGGCGAAGGCCCAAAAAGGTTTGCCAACCCGTTTCCCTTCTGCAGGAACCATCTCTAAATTCTGATAGAATAAGGGATTGAGATATACCTCACCCTTTTCGTTGACATTCACTGGATAATGATCATAAGAGAGTTGAGGCAGAGGGACTTTCTCGTCAAAAATACGCAGATGATCCTCGTAGGTTCCTTCAGGTAATCCGTGTACAGGCAACAGATTGAGGTAGCATGGATGCTTCGAGTCCACTTTCTGGATACGACGAGCCCATTCGCCTATATCATCCATAGCATCATTGCCTGGTTCATCGCGCAGGAAATATCCTCCCAAACCAGGATGACGCATCACCTTACGCACAATTTCTTCAGGCTGTTTCTCCAATTCAGGACACATAAAGATGGATTTCAGTCCCACTTTGGCACAGAGATCCAATGCCTGGATGGCATCCTCATACTTGTAGATGTGAGCAAAAGAATAAGTGAACCCACAATCTTTCAATTCCTGATAATGCTCCTCAGTAGCAAACTTGCCGCCTGGAATACTATACCAAGCTAAAATAGGGATTTCAGGATCATGAACTTTCTTCTTTGCGCCTAAAGGAAGAAGAGGCAGAAGAGTGCACAGCAATAAGATTCCAATCTTTTTCATGGATAAGATATTATATATTGTTCCACAAAGTTACAAAAAAACAGACAAACTCATTCACTTCTGCCATAAAAAACACTACCTTTGCACAGAAAATCATTTTTTCACACTTATGAAGAAACTTTCATTTGTTTTACTGATGGGTATCAACGCCCTCAGGTTTACTTTACAAGAATCTTCTTACCATTTACCACATATATTCCAGGCTCTAAATCATGCAAGACAATCTTTCCTCCACGAACATCAGTCGAAGCAATTCGTTGACCCATCAGATTGTAAACTCCAGTCTCACCAACGGTCTGAGACACACAGGGCTCCATAACACCAGTAGACAATTCAGGAACCACACCGACAGGCAAACTCTCAGGACGGAATTCTTCAGGAAGCGAAGTGGTAAAATAAGGAACTGTAGCAGGTACATTGACTCTTGCATCGGAATAGACAAAGGCAGACCCTTCCTCGTTGAGCAGATAGCCTCCAGTCACATGATTCTGATAAGTACTTCCATAGAAGTTAAAAGCATTTGAGCTGACAAGAATCTTCATACTGCCAGACTTACAGAATTCCACATTTCGAGCTGTAAAAACTACTGTCTTACCTACAAGTTCCCCGTTGCAAGCAATCACATAGGGAGCGTTGGCACGCAAAGAACCCACATCCTCGAAAACAACTTCGTTATCATCACTCAAATAAGCGAACTCACGCAGAGCAATACAAGCTTTATCGCCCACCCAAGTCACAGGGTAACCATCAATTGTGAGTGAATCGGCCTTGAAAGGAAGAGTGATAGCTTCCCAACCAGCATCTCCATCACCTGCACGAGTAAAAGTGTGACTGAAAGTAGCATAGTTGGCTTTAAAATCAACAGGAACATAAAATGGTTCACCACTTACCAAATGAATGGAATCTGCCTTACCCGCATAGACCACATTCTTATTCTCTATACCACTGGGAATGGAAGTCCCTGCCGTGAAAGCATAGATGGTATTGGGGTTCTTATTGGCAGTCAAACGTTTCATTGACACTTTGTCCGACAAAAAGCCACAACTTGTGGCAGGCAGTAACATAGACGTCTTAGCAGCCTGCCCGACAATTGATCCGTCTTGTTTCCAATACAGTATTCCTGCTGTAACATTGACAGCATGATCCCATACGAGACCACCGTTTGTCAACTCAGTATCCGTACCATCCTCATAGGCAGCTATAAAATAGGTACGTCCTACTTCCAAGCCATCGAAATCAAAGGACAATATGCGAGTACGATTGGCAGGGATATCTGCTTCCACAATTTTGCTACTACTTGCCCAACATACATTATCTGTGGTATTCTTAATCCACAATTGCAGCTTTATCTTACCGGAATAGTCGGTGGACTTATTATTACGAACCGTCACAGTACCCGTCATGCGATTTCCATAAGCCGTGGTACCTGAACCATTGCTCAGAGAAAAGGAAGCGAAAGAAAGATTGGGATTGTTGGACCCATTTGTGGTGATATTCACAGTGCTACTCCCTATGATACCCCGCCCATCACTATGTTCTGTTAACCATACGTTGTACACTCCCGTTTCCTCTGGTTTGAAAAAGAAAGAAGTGACACATGATTCACCACCCTTCAGACAAACAGCTGAACGGCAATTACTCTTACCCATATCATTTGATTTACTAGTGAAAATATGGACCTCATCGTAATACTCATCTGTTCCTGTATTGCGGAATGTAACCTTCACCTCTTGTTCCTTATTCACCTTGCAGTTCCCAACAAATTTGATATCCTCGATTTCGAGGGCAGCATCGGGATGATGATAAGTCAAGGTAACGTTCCTGTTCTCATCCACCTCTGCAAGGATGTACTCGTTGTACATGTTCATCTGAGGATGCCAATATCGATGAGTGGACAAACGACTGGCTGGCGACAGCTTATAGGTACCTGGAGTATTCAGTTTACCACGCATACTGAAACTGTAATGCATGAAAGTGTTGGGAGACAAATTGGTGGCTGTCTGAGTGGAACTCACTACCGTGCAAGAGCCATCAGGATTCACCCTGACAATACCACAGCGATAAGTCCCTGTGGAACCTGTCCAATTGATAAAGTTACCCTCTATTGTTAATCCGTTTACTTCTATATCATTGATGGTCAAAGCCATATTACTCTCCACTTTTACATCATCAGGATAATTCAGGCCAATCAAAACGTCCTGCCCCATGCTATATCCGTCGCTACTGGTACTGGCACCTGCCCCGCTGCTATCACCAGGATTTAGAATCTGAAGCAGGAAATAGCCATCGCTGCCACCGCCCCATCCCCAGTTGACATGGAAAAGATTCTCTCCATCGAATCCATCAAGCACAAAGGCATGCGCTCCGCCTGACGAACTCCCGGACATGGCAACAGGATGCTTTGAAGCTATCTCATTGTAAATCAAATTGAACCATCCGTCAATAGAATACTTGTTTCGATACTCCATCGTTACGGCATCATCGAACCCAAAGTATTTGGTCATTACAGCAGGGATATTGTCACCAAATCCTGCACCTGAGGAAGCACCATATCCCATTTTAACAGCCTGCCCTACATATAGCATTAGATCGGCCACAGCTTTCTTTTGATCTTCTGTCTCACTACCCGAATAAGTATCACACATATTGTCCCAATCTATCTTAGCACCTTTCGAGATGGAGTTTAATCGAACAGTACGAGTACCAGTAGGGGTCGAATAGGTGTTTGTATGCGAAGGAATGGCGGCTGTAGTCGCTACAGGATATTTATAGAAATTGATGACCTGAGCCAAAGCGGTGGCCACACATCCTGATGCACTGGTGCCCGAGTTTCCTTGCGCATCGTAATATACAGGGCATCGGTTGTTGTAAGGACTTCCCTGATTCCATTTCGATTTCATCAAAGGAGCAACAGCATGGCGAGTTTGACTGACACGATGAGCTTTCACGGCACGACGATCAATCTGGATATTATGGTCATCGAGGTATTTGATTTGATCAGCATAGAGTTGCAGCCAAGAACGCATGTTATCAGGAATATTCTCCTCATCGAAAGTCCCAGTTTCCACATAACCCAGAATCTGGTCGGTGCGGTCATCTCCAGACACGATAACATATCCGTTATCATCGCCCACATTGAACACATAATAATACGCATTTTCCGCAGAAGAGGCATCCTTGCGAGGCGCTTTAAAGGCTAAAGATTCAGCCTTCAGGATCTTGCCATGAGCCGACAAGTATTCGCGAGCCGTATACATTGCCTGCTTTCGTCCAATGGGAGCTGGCGCCACAATTAATGGAAATAGGCATCCAATCAGGAAAATAAGATTTTTTCTCATTTTATAAGTAAACTTATGTTTGTTATAATTTCATCACAACACGGGTATTTTGACATTCTGACAAACGCAATTATCTGCACCTCGTTTCTTCTAAGAAAACAAAGGGCGGTTTCCCACTTATTCTACTACTTTCCCTTCTACCACCTGCCATTTTTTCTGTACGGGATCGACACAGATGAGAACCTTCTGGAGATCGGTATCGTATACGGCCTGGAGGAAGTTGGGCTCGTAGGTCCGGCGTTCTTCGGACGAGCAGATCTGCTTCTGGGTATTGTCCTTTGTATGGAGATTTAACCCATGACCGTGCTCCCAGAATCGCTTCTTCGGACTGTTTGTGAGCACATACCCGTCCTCTCCGCGGCTCATGATGGCGTAGTCAAAGGTACCAGTCCATTCACCGGGGGTCGCCTCCTCCGCGTAGTGTCCGCCAGCCTCGAAATAGTTACAATAGTGCTCCATGTTGAAGTTGATGATGTCGATGGGCTGGTGCCCGGGATTGGGGCCAAAATAGGGATAGTTGCAGGGGGCTTCGTCACAGCAGTTTACAAGGGTGATAGGATGTACCCAGACCCCGTTCTCCAAGAGGTATGAGTTGAAAGTGAAACCATAGTTGCAGAATACCGAACTGAGATAGTTGCCATAGAGGTGTTCTCCTCCTATTTCGAAACCTACCCCGAAGGAGAGGCAGGCTACTTGCAACATGTCGAACTGGAAACTGTTGTTGGAACCATGCACACAGCGAACTCCCACACATCCGAGTACACCAGGGTGAGGAACCTGCTCGGTGTCGTAGTTATTCTGATCGCTGGCCTGCAGATAGCAGTCAGTGAGACGTATAGATTCGAAACGTGAACCATCCACACAGGTGATGTTCTTCTGGTTGTCGGGAAGATTGATGGCCACGCGCTCCAGCGTGAGATGGGCATCACGATAGTTACTGTTGCGAATGACGGAGTAGGTCTGTTGACTATCAAGAGTCTCATAGCACTCCTTCGAGACTGCCAGGGTGACTCCGTTGAAGTTATCCTTGCCCGGTTCCAGTGCAAAGCCATAATAGCTGGCATCCACTCCCCTAAGGGTTAATGTGGTGGAGAAGTCCTTCACACAATGGTTTTTCCCCTCTCCGTGCACAGCGATGGCGTAGTAGGGAGTACCGTCTTCGGTAGGTGTGAAGGAGTCGATCATGTAGATACCGCTCAGGAGGCGTACCTCGCCATAGCGTCCCAATTTGTTCAGGGCTTCCTGAATGGTCTTTTCGTCGTTCTTGCCTGTGCAGACGATATCTGCTGAGGCTTTGTCTGCTTCGCTGCTGTTGGAAGCCGCTATCACGATTTCGTGGTCGCCTCTGAGACGGGGCATACAGGCATGCTGCTTGGTGAGGTAATAGGTACCGCATACCGCTGCAACCATCAGTAAGAGAAAAGGAATTGTCCGTTTCATGTTATTGTTTTTTGAGTTTGATATCTGTTACAAGGAAGAGGAGAAGGTGTAGGATCCGGATCCTGCTTCGAGGATGAGCTTATCCTTTCCGGAGGAGAGTATCTGGAAGTCCTTGCTGGAAGTGACCTTTCTGCCGCTTTCCTTCACGCTGGAAGGACGGTTGGTGGGGATGTGGATCTCTGCCCGGGTGTTCGCGGGTATCTCTACGTGGAGCTGGTAGGTGCGGCCCTGCTTCTTCCAGGAAGTGCGGATGGGACCTTTCACGGTCTTGAGCTCTCCCTCTGCATGTTGAAGGGCCGAGAAGAGGCAGGGATGGATGAGGAATCGTTCGAAGGCAGGGTGGTGGAAGTCGGTGCGGATCCCCAGCACGTACTTGTAGAACCAGGAACCTATAGAGCCCATCATGGGGTGGTCGTGGGAGTTCATCTCGTCGCCAGTAAGGTATTCCCATCGTTCCCAAAGGGAGGTGGCTCCCTTGGAAAGCATGAAGCCCCAGGAGGGATAGGTAGTCTGAGTGGCCAGACGGTATGCGACCTCGGGGTATCCGTGCTCGGAGAGTACTTCCATCAGGTACTTGGTGCAGAGGTTGCCGGTGGTGAGGTGGTAGTCGCGGGCCTCCACATCGGCCACGAGGTTCCTGAGGGCCCGTTCGTACCGCTCACCGGTAGCGAGTCCCATATAGATGGCAAAGGAATTGGCAGCCTGATTGTTGGACCCATATCCTCCCTTCTCTTCATCCCAGTATTCGCGGTTGAAGGCCTCGAAGGTCTCCTTCCGGATCTGTTCGAAGAAGGGGATGTCGCTATCCCGTCCTGCCACTTTTGCCATGTCGATCATGAGGCTGGCGTAGTAGTGGAGGTAACCGGTGGAGATGAGCAGGCCCGGAGTGTCGCGGGAGACTCCGGAATTTGGATTCAAGAGAAACTCTCGGGGCGGACACCAGTCGCCATAGTAACTGTAGTCTACCAGTCCTTTGTGGGTATGCTGGGTATAGAGATAGGTAGTCCAGGCTTTTATCGCATCGAACATCTTCTCTACTAAGGTCCTGTTGCCGTAGAACTCATAGCACCGGTAGGCCATGAGGAGGAAGCTCACGCTGACCGGATCGGCGGGTCGTGCCCCGAAACGGAAGGGAGCTACGCAGGTAATGGTGCCGTCTTCTCCCTGGGTGTCTGCTACATCCTGCATGAATTTGGGGTAGAAGCGGGACATGTCGAAGTTGTAGATGGCCTGGTCGATACGGACCGTGAGGTCGTTGAGCCACCCCATCCGTTCGTCTCTCTGAGGGCAGTCGGTGGGGACGCTGTGGAGATTGTTGGACTCGGTATGGAAGATCATCCGGTGAATATCGTTCAGCAGGCGATCGGAGCAGGAGAACTGCCCTGTGACGGCCACCGAGGAGCGTACTACGCGCATCTCGATATCTCCCTCCTTCGGTTCGGAGGGAAGACCGGAGATCTGGATGTAGCGGAAACCGTGATAGGTGAAGCGGGGTTCCCAGACTTCCACTCCCTCTCCGGCAAGCGTATAGGTATCTTCAGCCTTTGCATTGCGGAGGTTGTCCTGATTCACGGTACCGTCCTCGCGAAGTGTCTCTGCAAATCGCATGCGCACTTTCTGACCGGCTTCTCCCTGTACTCGGATGCGAGCCCATCCGGCCATATTGCGCCCTGCATCCACGATGTAGTCCCCATTGGGGAGTCTCTCTATCCTGGCAGGTGCGAAGGTGTCCACAACGCGGATAGGCTCTACACGCTGAGAGGCCATCCGTCCGTAAGGCTCGTCGATATTGTAAGCAAAGGCCCAGTGCTTGTTCATGAGCAGGGGAGGCTGGAAAGGCGTATAGAGTTCAGGATTCTCTTCTCTAGGGTCGTACTGTTCCCCGTCGAATACAGTGCTGTATACTGTGCTTCCTGCCGTGACACACCGCATGTTATCCGATGTATACAGGATGGCGTTCCCGTCCTCCAGCACGGCACGGAGGAAGAAGCGGAGCTTAGGCGTACCGTACCAACCTGGAGCCACGGCAATCACGATGGTGTTCGGCTCGGGAAGGAGGCAGTCTGTGATGTCGTACGTGGTATAGTAGCATCTCTTCCCATAGGAACTCTGTGCTGGATCGAGCACATTCTCGCCCACTTTTTTGTGATTGATCTCCAGTTCGTAGTACCCCAGTCCGCTCACGTAGGCCCGGGCTTCCCTTACATTCTGTCCAGGGGCAAGAGTAGCTTTGTAGTAGAGTACTCTGCCCGGCATACCTGTCGCATAGCAGATCCAGCCGCCAGGCCAGTCCTTGTCGTTCATGAATCCCATCTCGAACGAGGCAGGAGCGGACCAGAATCCTTCTCCCTGGATCTTCGTAAAGACCTTCCAGTAATACTTCCCAAAGGTCTGCAAGGGGTTGCCCTGATAGGGGATGCCAGTAGCTTGCGCGGATTCGCACTCTCCGCTGTCCCACATGTCTCCCTGATTGGAGGCGAGCTGTTCGGGGCTGCTGGCCACCAGGATGCGGTAGCTCGTCTGTAGGATACCCCGGACGGAGGATTCCAGAGCCCAGCTGAAGGAGGGCTGGGGGGTGTCGAGACCCAAGGGAGAGGTTTCGTTGTCGCACTTCAGATCGTAGACCTTCCACTCCCTGGCTGTATCCTGGGCAAGGACATTTCCACAGGAGAAGAGGAGGAGGAAGAAGAGAAGCATTTTATGTGTTTGGGGGTGTTTTTTGAGGTTTTTGGCTAATTGCCAACCGCGTGGGCTAGACATTGGATAGTCATTGTTTATCGTAGTCCACCTAACACATGAGCTGGGCTGATAATTTAAAATTGATGATTTATTGAAAGTGGTACAAGGAAGAAACTTTAAACTCATTTATTTGAATATTTTAGAAAATCCAGTAAATATTTTGCCCCCGTCGATATCAGACAAAAACTAAGCAAGCCAACCTTATCCTACCAAATATCCTCAGGTATTTCAGGATTGTCATAAACTTCCTTAGCGACAAGTTCGAAATAGTCTATATAAAGCTCCTTGGGCACGTCGAGCACGTTTTTGAAAGAGAGATAATAGGTCTTGTTGGCATCCATAAACTGGCGGGCCAGTATCTTGCGCAGGCAGGTGAAGTAGGAGTCGTTATTATAGCGCATGGCCAAGTCCCGCTGCCCATTGGCTCCCGTATGCAGACAGCCCTTCATGTAGCCCAGATTGCGAAGTCGCTTGTCTATCTCAGCGTTGTAGTCATCATCCTCCGTGTCAGGTTCCCAAACTCCCAGGCTCTTCACCGATGCTCTCATGTCGGTAGGGATACCAGTAATGACGCGATTATTCAGGTCGGTTCCCAGATAAATCTGGCAAGCCCCACGATTGCTCAGAGCAATTATACCCAGACGTAGCTCGTAGGTGCCGCTGCGAGGCACGGGCGGCATGCGCAGGGTGAAATCGAATCTTCCGCCAGCCTTGATTTCGTCGCCCATATTGCTGGGATTGCCGCTCTGGTAGTTGAGGTAAAAGAAATAACTTTGATCGGTCTGCCAAAGGTCATCGCAATAGCGGTAGATAGCATCGCAGGGATAATAGACATAGACGTTCCGGGTATCGCGGGAGGGATTCAACAGGATATCGTTCGTAATGGCTTCGGGGAAGAGAGCCGGACCCTCAAAACGGATGCGCTGCTTCATCAGGTTCTGGCGCACTTCATCATTAAAGGAGAGCGGCGTATCAATGGGATAGATATTGGCATTGACGATATTGCTCAGCTCGGCACGCGGGTCTTCACGCATGACAAGGCATCCCACTTTGTCAGCATCGCACGACAATTCGTGGTAAGTTCCCCGTCGACCATTGTCGAGGTTGGGGAAGCGGTTCAGATAGACACCATTACTCTCCAAACTCTCATAGACCTTCATGATGCGTCGCTGGCCCATCGTGACGTAGATATTGTAGCAGGGTATGCTGAGGCGCTCAGGACTGCTTGGACTATAGCCCAACTCATTGTGGTGCCAGACCAATTTACCCGACGACATCTTCTGGGGCAGAATGTGATAGGTTGTCCATTGATAAAGCAGGTTGTCAGGATTGGTGTAGTCCTCGTCAGTTGTAAATTGGTCCTCTTGGGCATATTTATGGTTGTCCTGAATCCATTGCACCAGTTTCTCCAGCAGGTCAGGAGCCTTGGGATTCAGGCCCTGGGAGCGCCAGTAGTCGTCAGTCTCGGCAAAGATAGTAAAGCCGTAGAGACGGTGACGAGGAGCATAGAAGACCTGGTCGTCGCCCACGATGTCTGCACGGCTGCGCACGTCAGGTATCTCGCCCAACTCGTATTTGCGTTCATAGACCTCATCACGCACAAGTTTGAGGGTGTCCCCCAGTCCGCAAGCCAATATGGCCCGGGCCATCACCAGGTAGCCCTCACGCTGATGCTGGATGATATCCTGCAAGTAGTCGTAGGCAGTTTGGTTATGCGGCACGATAACGTCCTCCATCTGATGGATAATGCCATTGGTGACTGGAATGTCGCGGTTGCGCGCATTCATGGCATATTTTCCAAAGATGAGCAGAGTGTCCGAAGTGGTCTGTCCATAATAGACGGTCAGCTTACGTCCACTAAGAGTGGGATAGTTGATCTCTCCACCCTGTAAATTGGGAAAATCAAAGGTCTGTAAAGGCAGGTCCGTGTCACCGCTGTCAATGATGCTGTTATAAACGATAACCTGACGCACCGAGTCGCGCTTCAGCGTGTCGGTGAAGGCATCCCATGATGGGACAGGTATCAGGCCGTCGGCAACCAAGGAGTCCAGGTAAGCCTGGATGGCCTGGTCAGTGGGGGCAAAGACGGTGTAGTGCCCACGGGCAGAGAGCAACTGCCCCATCGTGGTTTGGCTGACAGAACTCACGGGAACCTGGAAGAGAAGTTTGTAGTATTCTCCATATACATCATTGTGATTGCGCAGATACTCACTCACCGTACGATCCTTAAATACATAGCGAGCCGAAGTGTCCACATGCTCCGTACAACTGATCATTGCCGCCGCAACGAGCACGCCAGCGGACAAAATCCTCAATGTTTTACCTAATTTCATATAATGCACTTAGTAATTCTGCTGTTTCTGCTTTATTTCCTTTTTTACCACCTATCAGTACGGAAAGGAGCTACGTGGAAGTTACTCTTAGTCTTCAACGTGCAAGTAGGATTGTCGGCCCAACCATAACGAACGGCCAAAGGAGTCTTCACATCAGGACTGTTTACTATAATTTCGTTGCCCTTCGTGTAAGCCTGGGCTACATGCCATTGTCGGTTCATGTCAGCAATAATGAAGCCAGGCAAATTCTCGTCCTGAACAAATGCTTCACTACCTTCGGGCATACTGAAGCGGATATGCACACCATCTTTTTCGATAGAATAGTCATCATAGATTGGAGCGGTGTAGGGAATCTTCTTGCCATACGTGTTATGAAGAGCAACTGCAGCCAGACGACGGCCCAATTCGCGTTTAGTCTTGGGATGGATGTCTTTGGCATCACCTAAGTCAATGTTCACAGCCATTCCTGTGTTCTTGAGGCAAAGTGCATCTGCCTGAGATTCACGTAAACGAGCCCACATGGATTCAGGTTGCAAATCACTTGGCTGCAAATAATTGGCCAACTGCACGAAATAGAAAGGCATTTCCGGATTACCAAACTGCTCACGCCAATCCTCTATCATAGCTTGGAAACAAGCCTCGTACCAATCAGGATGACCTACGTTGGCACAGCCTTGATACCATATAAAACCACGCAAAGGGAATTCCACCAAAGGAGCCATCATTGCATTCCAAAGGCCACCTGGGAAGTGAGAACCCTCAGGATTCTCAAAATAACCAGGCTGAGGACCCTGACCATTATCGGCTAAAGTCTTCTTACTCTGGAAGATTGCCTTCAAAGTGTTAAAGTCAAAATTCTTGCTCTTATAAAAAGCCACAATATCCGCACTCCCAAAGACACTTTCAAGAACTTCTGTACGAGTCCAAGCTTCCACTGGAGTGCCACCCCAGTCATCATCAATCACTCCAATTGGCACCTTCAGTTCTTCCCAAAGACGAAGGGCATAGAAATAGCACAAAGCACTAAAATTGGGAATCGTAGTGGGACTACACTCTTGCCATCCCCCCATATTGTATTCCAAAGAGAAACAGTCGCGAGGTTTTAAATCCGCCACTACCTTCTTCACTTGGAAAAGACGGATGTTGGGATAGTTGGCATTCTTGATTTCTTCTTCATAGTTAAGACATCCTTTGACGGGCATTTCCATGTTGCTCTGGCCACTTCCCAACCATACCTCGCCAACCATTACGTTCTTCAGGACGAAAGGACTTCCATCATCAAAAGTCAATGTGTAAGGTCCACCGGCCCTGGGGGTTCTTATCTCCAGAGCCCAATTACCTGTCGCATCGGCTTCAACAGTAAGTGCAGTGCGACTCCATCCTGTTTGCACGGAAACGCGTGTGTTTGGCGATGCCTTACCATGGAGCTTCAGGGTTGTCTGTTGCTGAAGAACCATATTATCTGTAAAATACGAAGGGAGTGTCACAGTGGCTTGAGCCAAACCACCAGACAGCAGCAATGCTACGAGAAAAAGAAACTTTTTCATCTTTAATGTTTTTTCAATTTAGATTTGTCTATTGATGCAATACTTAGTTAATAATATATTTAATCGTTTTAATGTTTTGTCGTTTTATTTTTTTTGCGATGTTTTGCGAGTGCAAAGTTTGAGACTTTTTTCGACTTGTGCAAGAGCTTTTGAAAATCCGTAAATCATTATAGAAGCTAAAATGCAAAAAAATCAGATATTTACGTTTATTTGTATCGACAAAATCGGTATATCTAATTCTCTATTATCCGGCTGTTTCAGACTCAGGTGCAAAGTTAAGCAAAAGTTTTGAGAAAATGATCATCGAGGTACTAATTTTATACATGGTCATACCAGGAAAAATAATTTTATCCAGTTGGGCAGGTTCGGAATGCACGGTGAGCAGTGATACTGTCAGAACTTCGGACACAGGCGCCTGAAGTGCGTCAACTGGCTTCGCCGGAACATCTCCTTTGCCCTCCGCTTCTTCGGTGAAGGCGGAGGAAAGGCTATTGCCATCGAACCGAGCACCATCTGCCTCGAACGACACGAGGGGGCTACTTCGATACTTCGAAGGAGTTTCCTCCTCCACATTTGCTTAATTGAAAACGATGCTGTCCACCGTTTCCTCATTGAACGAGACTTCCTTTTTGCCCTCCTGATAAACTGTAAAGCTTTGTGCCGCAGCTGTACCAACCGCGACACAAAGCATTACAAAGAGAATATGACGTTTCATTTTACAAATAACTTCTTACCATCGATGACGTAAATGCCTCGTTGTAAGTTGTTTGTACGCTCCATTTTACGTCCAGAGAGATCGAATAGACCAGATACTACATGCTGCTCGTCAGCAATGCCCTCTATACCATCGCCATGCTGCATGGGCATAGGATAAAGATCAATGCCAACAACCTGGTACCAAACAATTTCATCCTGGCCCTTGTTCAACATCTGACAGAGTTCACCATTCAGAATTTGCTCTTCGCTAACCTGAGTAGCTGCCGAGGGGACGAAGGGACCGGAAAGTGCAGTCTTATAATAGAAATTCTCTTCAACAATATTAACTCCGCGAGCATCTGCAAAGCATTGCGTATAGTCACCCACCTCTATGTCACCTATGACGGCGCAGTTACGCATCGTCAGATCGTCTGCCCAACCAGTCACACCACTGGTGGAATTACCGGAAGTCTTAATACTGCCTGCAAAGATGCAATTTTCGATAAGAGCGTTCTGTATATGTCCCACAAAACCTCCAAAACCAGCGTCGCCATACTGACCTGTCTGAGTCATGTTCACCTCACTGACTACATTGCGTATAACGTTGCGCGCATCAGTGTTGATCTTCGTATGACCTACGATACCGCCAGCAAAGAGAGAAGCAGAAGCCAGATTGCCCTTGAGGATGAGATTCTGGATGGTACCGCCGTCCAGTTCGCGAACAAATGCCACATAGTTGACTCCGTCCTCTCCACCTGAGATGTTGATAGTAACGGTGTGTCCCTGACCATCCAGCACGCCTGCATAGCCCGTACCATCACCTAACATCACATTGTATTCAGAGAAGTCGATATCGTGGGTCAATACTGCATTGGCAGTAGCCTCACCTGCATTCACCAGTTCTGCAAAGGCCGTCATATCTTCAGCCGTAGAAATCTGGTACACTCCGTCTATCTGTTCGATAGCCGATGCATGAATTCCTAATAATGTGAACGGGATCAATGCGAATAATTTTTTGAGTCTCATAATTAATAAGATTTTAAAAAAGTGAACAAATATATTATTTTTTCTTAAAACGATTTAATAACATGCAACAAAAAAAATCATCCAATTGTACAATCCAGCACAAGGCGTTCCCGTGGAATTTCTATCTTCTTCTTGCGACCTTCTATCTGGTCACAAAGAAGACGGACAGACTCCATAGCCATCTCTTCGAGAGGCATTTGAACGATGGATATGGAAGGAAGGAGTTTACTGTAGACAGGGTTACCATGGAAACATGCAAACTGACAGTGAGAAGTGAATTTCAAACCATGACTGTGAAAATAACACACCAGTACATCCACGAGCATATGGGTAGTAAAGAAGAAAGCATCCACCTGAGGACAGACGGAGAAAACATGGTCGAGCACAGAAGGAATTTCCTCCCGATAGTTCTCGACAGACAATTCAGCATACAATTCACCGTCGAAGGACATATTTGCCTCCTGCAAGGCATCCCTATATCCCTGTACACGCTCTTGTATGGAATAACGGCTGGCATCAACACACAATAGCGCTATATGGCGAGCACCACGCCGAATCATTCGGGATACTATCTCGTGAGAGCTTTTCCGATCGCTCGCCACCACAACACTTCCCTTCCACTGAGGCTGCAACTGGTCGATTGCCACCACAGGAAAATCATCGGGTAGATTCGAGTATAGGCAATCGGCCGGCCGAGGGAGAGGAGCAATAAGAAGGCCATCCACACGTTTTTGCTGCAGAAGGTCTATCATTGTCATCTCTCGCATATAGTCGTTACGGGAAGTGCATATCATAAGCGTATAACCACGTTTCTCAGCTTCCTGCTCTATGTAGTCGGAAAGCTGAGAGAAGAAAGAGTCGGTGATATCCGGCACTATCAACCCAAGATTCTGCGAATAGCCTGTATTCAGACTTCGTGCAAGTACATTAGGCTTATAGTTCAGCTCCCTGGCGCAATCAAAGACTCGCTGCTGTGTGACTTTGTTCACCTTGCGCGCATCTCCCTGTCCAGAAAGCGTGAGTGATACCGTAGCAGTAGACAAATTGAGTTTGTTCGCAATATCCTTGAGTGAAACAGCCATAATATTAACCCTTTAACTAAATAATATATATAAGGTACATGACACATTGAGGGCAAAATAGTACCCTAAAGGAGATCTAATTGGACCAAAAACGTGTCATAACACCAGTCTTAAAACGATTTAATTGCCCAAAATTACAATATTTTTTTATTTACATTACATATTTCATGTAATTTTTTTCATATTCTGTGGAAAAAAAGTATAAATAAGAGCATTTTCATGCACTTTGAACCAATCAGAGAGTACTTTTAGGATGTTTTTCTTGAAAAGATATCCATTATTCTACTCAATGTCTATCTACATGATAACTAGAAAAGCCTCGTCCTTATAAACACGTATTTCTCCATTGGTCTACTGAATGAGCCATTCAGTGCCATTTCATGGCTGTCCCATTGATTAGCGTAACATTCTTTTATAAAAAAAACATTTATTTTTCGTGGAAATCTATAAATTTTTGATGTTTTTCCACGGATAATCAAATATTATTTTATACCTTTGCGCCAAAATTAGCAAACTGGATTATTATGATTATAGGTCGAGAAAAAGAAATGGCTACATTGCGAGGACTGTTGAGTTCGGATGAGTCTCAATTCGTCGCAGTATATGGCCGCCGTCGTGTAGGTAAGACATTCCTCATCAGAGAAGCGTATAATTACGAGTTTGTCTTTCAGCATACGGGTACATACGGATCTACCAGAAAACAACAGTTGAGTGACTTTCGCGACTCACTGTACAACGCTGGGATGGGTAAATGTGTCATGCCTAAGAATTGGTCTGAAGCCTTTCATCTGCTTTGGGATTTCCTGAAAGGAATGCCCGTCAATGAAAAGAAGAAGATTATTTTTATAGATGAACTGCCATGGATGGATACGCCAAAGTCAAACTTTGTCCATTCACTTGATCATTTCTGGAATGCCTGGGCCACGACACGTAAAGATATTATTCTGGTCATCTGCGGCAGTGCCACGTCATGGATTATTGATAACGTCATCATGAACTATGGTGGCCTGCACAATCGACTCACATGTCAGGTGCATCTTCAGCCGTTTTGTCTCAAAGAATGTAAGCAGTACTGCGAATCAAAGAGTTTGGGTTACAAGGACCGGCAGATTCTTGAAGCTTATATGGCATTGGGAGGAATACCCTACTACTGGAGTTTTCTGAAAAAAGGCCAAAGTGTTGCCCAAAACCTCGACCGGATGTTCTTCCAGACAGGTGGCGAGTTGGTTCAGGAATTCAATGCTCTTTATGCTTCACTGTTTAAGAATCCCAAACGACACATTGCAATTATCTCAGCTTTGGCAAAGAAAAAATGTGGATTACAGAGAACAGAACTGCTGAAAGCTGCAAAACTTACGGACAATACAGACTTTTCAAAGGCACTTCAGGAATTGGAACAATGTGGTTTCATTCATAAATATACCATTATAGGCAAAAAAAACAAGGATTCCATCTATCAGCTGATTGATAATTACACGCTCTTCTATTTTGACTTTATCAGTGAAAATGTTAATGGGGATGAGCATTTCTGGTCCTCTCAGTCAGCGACTCCTATACATACGGGGTGGGCTGGCAGAGCTTTTGAACGTGTGTGCTTACAGCATGTTTCTCAGATAAAGGCAGCTCTTGGCTTTTCTGCGGTAATAAGCAGCGTTCATTCCTGGTCATATAAAGGGCTGAAAGACCCTGTTAGTGGTAAAACAATCCACAAGGGAGCACAAATAGACCTGTTGATAGACAGGAATGATGATACCATCAATCTTTGCGAAATGAAATATACTAATGCTCCATATACTATTACTGAGGAAGAGGATGAGAAAATCAGGAACAGAAAGGAAACCTTCATTCGTGAGTCTGAGACAGAAAAGACAGTTCTTGTAACCATGATAACCACCTTTGGGTTGACTCCTGGGGGCTATGCGGATGATATCCAATGTCAACTTACCATGAAAGATTTGTTCAGATAGACTCAGAAAGTTAAAGACGAGATCACTTATATGCCATAACAAGTGTTCTTTTCAAATTCCCAAAGAAAATAATTCACGTAAATATGTAAACGCCTCCAAAGAAGAAATACTAAACGCCTGTACAGACATTCTCACCGTCACGGTAGAGGACGTTCTAGAGGACGAAGAGGACTTTATACAATAGAAGATATGATTGCAGTTGCCAGTTGAATTCGCGGTACGTTTACAAAAGTTAAAAAAGTTAAATCTGCATCTTTTTCTACACATAAAGAATCTATGTCATCACTTTTCTACCGTTTAGAATGAAATCAATTGAAATACAATTAGTTACAAATACTATGGCTGCACAAACCTGATGAATATATTTGTCTCTAAGGATAATCCATCCTATAAAAGTGTTGAGGGTGTATTGTACTCAAAGGACATGAAAGTTCTCGTGTGCTTTCCAAGCAAAAAGGACTCTGATTTTTTTAGAATCCCCAACAGCGTGACAAAAATTGGGTGCTCTGCTTTTAGAGGCTGCACGGGCTTGACATCCGTGGAGATCCCCAACAGCGTGACAAAAATTGGGTGGTTTGCTTTCAAGGGCTGCGGGGGCTTGACATCCGTGAAGATCCCTAACAGCGTGGCCATTATTGAGGAGTATACTTTCTCTGGCTGCGGGGGCTTGACATCCGTCGAGATCCCCAACAGCGTGACCAGTGTTGGGAAGCATGCTTTCCAAGGCTGCACGGGCTTGTATGAAATACACATGAAAATCGAACATATTGAGAACGTAAAAATCGAATGTGAGTTCAGCAGTTTTATCGAAAAAAATTGCACACTATATGTCCCCATTGGTACAGGGTATGCTTATCGACACCATCCTGTATTTGGTAGATTCAAACATGTAGTAATTGAAAGATGAAACAGAAAGAATAGCACCAGAACATACAGAACAAACGCTTACATGACCTTAAATTTGCAGAACTGAAATCCCAAAAGAGGTAAGATTTTCATTCTCAACAAGGTATTGACAATTGTCTTGACAATTGCCTTTTAGAGAATTTGGAAGAACCATAGAAAGAAGAAGAGGCTGGCCGTTCCGCTGGCCTCTTTTCTTGCCCCTGATGGAAGAGGAAAAGGGGCAACACGTTGAAACCGCAGACACAACACGTTCTTCCTCTCCTTTCGACACGTTGTCTTTTCCGCTCCTTCGTCCTCCTCGTCTGCGTTTGCATTCTTGCTTGTGCCTCCCCCCTCAAAAAAGCACGGAAGCAGCCAAGTTGAAAAACTCATTTTTTTACTGTTTTTTTTGGTGAATCTGCAGATTATGAGTACTTTTGTACCGTTTAAAAAAAGTACAAACAACGATGAAGAAGT
>JAEEGG010001664.1_pt1 | contig 59125 bp, 46 predicted proteins | sample 9134161 | NCBI WGS metagenome assembly JAEEGG01 (sample SAMN16246543, study PRJNA631951) | gut metagenome | biome: gut microbiome; feature: rumen; material: CR-attached | host: Bos | place: Iran: Karaj | collected 2018-10
CGCAAAAGCCTGCGGGCTCGTGACTTCGTGGCAGAGGTGGAGCCCGATAAAGAGCTGGCACTGGCCGCTCGGGAGCTTTGCTACCGTGTGGCTTTCAAAAATCTTCTGATAGAGTGATTTTCCCATAGATTACTTCTCTTTTTATTCCTGCAGGATTCCATAGTCCCTATCGCTTCGCTCCAGGGTGACAGAAAAGAGTGTCATTCCTCTTCGAGGCTTGACTGCTGCGGTTCTCCAATGCGTGAGCAAGCATCCGCGCTGTCTAACCTTGCATGTCATTCTGGAGGGCCGAAGGCCCGATAGAATCCATCAGGATTGTTTTTTAGCGTTTTATTGCTGGGCAAATTTAGAAAATTGTTAGGCTTTTGTCCATTACGAAACATGGGCTAAATAAACATCTTCACGCCAATCGCTATCAAGATAATTCCAGCAATGATTTCGGGAATCTTCGTCTTGAATCGCTTGGATGCATGGCGGCCGATTTCAAAGCCTAAGACCCCCATTACAAAGCTTGCGATTGCGATGGCCGTTACGGCGAAGCTCATGTTGACGTTCATGAACGCAAACGAGATGCCGACTGCGAAAGCGTCGATGCTTGTCGCGATAGACAAAAGCAAAATGTTCATGATGCTCAAGTGTGCTTTGGCGGCGGTCGCTTCGCCTCCCTTGATGGCTTCCCAAATCATGCGTAAACCCAGCACGCAGAGTATGGTGCTTGCAATCGGCGTACCGACCGCATTGAACCAGCGTTCGGCGAACAGCCCGAAAAAATAACCGAGGAGCGTCATGCCGCCTTGAAAAACTCCGAACGAAACCGCTTGGAGCAACGCACGCGAACGCTTGACGCTTGATTTGCATAGTCCGGTAGAAATGGCGACCGCGAAGCAGTCCATCGCCTCGACAATTGCAATGATAATGATTTCAAGAACAGTCATGATTTGCTTTTTTTAGAAAAATCGAAAAACGATTCCAAAAATAAAAAATATATTGTAAGGGGAGTTTACAGTAAGCAGTGGTTAGTAGGCAGGGGAGCTATAAAGAATTTTTTATTACAAGCCTGATCACTAATCACTAACCACTAATCACTGAACATGAACAGCAAAATTGTTACCATATTTTTTGTCGCCTTGAGCTTGATGCTCCTGCTTTCTGTGGGGGGCTCGTTTTGGGATGGTTCCATCGATTTGCTTTTGCATGACAGCGGCAGCTGGAAGTTTCCCAAGACTTTGTTTGTCTTTTGGCTTGGCTTGTCGCCGTCGGGCATTCTGCTTTCGGCATTTCTGCTTGTTATGAAGGTGAAAATCCATCGGCGCACGTCACTTCTGTTGGAACTGAGTTCATTTTGCTGTTTAGCCGTATCGTTCTTTTTTGTGCTGCTATATAAAGAGGCTGTTTCGATGAGCTGCAATGTCTATAGTATTGGAATTGTAGGCTTTATTTCGCTACTGTATTTCGTGACGCATCTTATTGCAGCAGATTCCGCCGAAGACCTCACGCTTTGCAAGGAATTGGCGAAAATCAGGCGACCGCTTGCGTGGATTATTCTTCCGACGGTGTTCTGGGTGGTGTCTGCATTCGGCCTTGATTTCGCTCGTGTCGAGAATCCCTTTTGGCAAGGGTCATTTTTCCCGCTGTATTTGGTTGCTTGTACGTTTTACATAGGGCTTGCAATTTCGATTGCTCTTCTCTTGTTCGAAAATTACAGTAATCGTTTGATTTTGCGTTTTCTCATGCTTTGCAGCTGGTTCATGTTGCTGATGTTCATGTGGATTATTCTATTGAGAGGGGAGGGGTGCTTTACATCGTTTGTATTTTGCTGCTTGGTCCCGCAGTTTTTGTTTATAGAAGCTGTCCGTGAAAATGTATGGGGGCGTCTGATTGTTGTTATGTCGATTTTATTTGGAATTTTGCTTAAATGCGATTACTTGGTAAATTCTAACGATTTGCTTTTCTTCTCCAATGCAAATTTTGCCGATGTAAGTCTGATTCTTGCAGGGGCGATGCTGTTTGTTTTACTTTTCTTGGGTGTACGTTTTTTGCTGTCGCGGTTCTTTGAAAACGACGAGATTCTGATGGGCGAGGTGGATTCCAGCTCAGATTCTTCGGACGGCGAAGTTCCTGACGAAAACGAAAAGAAGTATTATCCTTCGTTCTCGGCTCCGGAATTCAAGGTCGTGCGTTTGCCTGTGCTGTGCGGAGTCCTTGCTGCTGTTGCGTATGGCTATTTTACTTCGGACTGGATCAATCTTGCAGGTCCGTTCGGAGCTTACGTGAGTTGCTTGCTTGTTTGCTTGAAACCATTTATCCATTTGGGCTTTTTTAGAAAACGCAAGGAGGGGCGTAAATGAGTATGTTTGCAAACGCTGTGGCGTGCCTCCTATGCCTGTTCTTTGCAGCATTCCTTTGGCAACAGAAGGGGATGCTTCACGTCTCCCTCATGATGTTCGTTGTCGTCATGACAAGTTGCCTTTATACTGCGTTTGTAGGAAACTTCGCCGTTCCGACTTTGGAAAATTATCCATTCCGCATGTTCGCTCTTACGATGTGCTTTTTTACGACGGGACTTCGTGAAAACCGTCGTCGTTTCATGGTGCTTGCACAAACGTTCTGGCTTTGGGTGGAACTTGTCGGGAATGTTTCTTTGTTGCAAACGGGAACGGAAGCCCCATGGCTACGCTTGGCTGCAATTGCCGAAATAGGGTTAGGCTGCTGCTTTATGGTCAGAATTTCAAGAGAAATTGAGTTTGGACTAATCGTCCTGTGGATGGCCGTCTGGATGTTCTTCTAGAGAACGTTTTTGTACCCTGTTTTGTTCGAAAGCCTTTGCTCGAATTCATCCTTGGAAAGAGGCTTGTCGTAAATAAAACCTTGAACAGTCGAACATTTTGCGTCGTGCAAAAAGTCCAACTGCTTGGTATTTTCGACTCCTTCCGCGACAACTTCAAGATGCAGTTCGTTGATCATGTTGACCATGTTCTTTACAACCACTTCGTCGTGGTGTTTGTCGTCGCCGATGTGATCGAGGAGTGATTTGTCTAGCTTGATGACGTTCACATTCAAGTCCTTGAGCGCGTTGAATGTGGAATAGCCTGTGCCGAAGTCGTCTATCGATACTGAAATTTCGTTAAATCGCAAGTCGTTCACGAATCGTTGCATGGCAACTTTGTCTTCAAAATCCGAGGCTTCCGTCAGTTCAATCTCTATGTACTTGCTGTCTATATGGAATTCCTGCATGATGCTGAGGATGTCTTGGGCAAGGTGAGGATTGCCCAAATGGAGTCTCGAAAAATTCGAGGAGACTCGGACGGGTTCATACCCCATGTCCAACCAAGAACGGATATCTTCGCATACCTTGCGGAATACGTAAAAGTCCAATTGGCAGACGGATGCTTCTTTTTCGAGAATCGGTAAAAATTCACCAGGAGCGATTATTTGACCGTTGCGATTCCATCGCACGAGAGCTTCGCAACCGCAAAGTTTCTTTTCGTCGATTGAAACCTTTGGCTGGTAATAGACGATAAACTCCTTGCGTTTCAAGGCATCGTTAAACATAGCCGAAATCTCTTTTTCGTGCGAAATGTTTTCGAGCATATGTTTTTCAAAATAGACGATATCGTTTCCCGGATGCTGTCTCGACTCATTCATCGCGATGGAACTGCAATGCAATATTTCGTTTATCGAGTCGGTCGCTTGAGCGTCATAGACTCCAATCCTGCAGTGGATGGTGAGTGGAATTGCCGGCGCCTGCGGCATTTGGATTTCTATCCGTATCGGGGAAAGCCGATGGATGAACAACTCCCTGTTTTCTTTCCTGACGAGAATAAAAAAGTTGTCGCCGCCCAATCTTGCGACCATTTCGTCATTGTGGCACATGGCCATGATTGTGTTCGCAAACGTAATGATTCCCTTGTCGCCAATAGCGGAGGATTTGGACTGGTTGACGTACTTGTAATTTTTGAGATTGATGAAAAGGCCTGAAAAATTTTGCAGTTTCTGAGCGGCTTTGAGTCCGATACTGTGCTGAATCAGTCGAGACAAGTTTGGCACTCCCGTCATGGTATCGGTCTGGCTTGTATAGTGGACCGCGCTCATCAAACGTGATCTGCCCATGATGATAAACAAATCGTCGCAAATGAGTTTTGCTGCTTGAATTTCCTGGGGGTTGAATTTATGACTGATTTTAGCTCGAATTTCGATGGTGAAAATGCCGTTTTCGCCGGTTCTGTATGTTTGTATGATGGGAGCTGTTTCGCAACCGTGCGGGTCTTCGTAAATTATTTTTTCCTCGTTGGTGCCCTGTCTGGCAATCAACGAAACTGGGGCGACGAGCTTAACTTTTATAAAGCCGATGTTTAGAATATTGCAAATTGGAGGAATGGCGTTACTAATGCAGCGAATAGCCCCGTTTACATCGGGTATATTGTTTAATACTGCATCCCTGAAATTTTTGTATTCGCTACTGAAAATGATTAAATCCATTCTCGTCCCTGAATCCTAGAGCATCATATACACCAAATTTGTAACTAAATGTAAATAAAAATTTTAAAAATGCAACTAGAAAAAATCAAAGTAATTTTTTCTTAATCTTTTGGAGTGAAGATTGTATTTAAGAGTTTGATGATTATCACGAAAAAAAACGGAATTGCCGTCTTGGCTCCGTTTTTCTTTTGTCTCCCAAAGTGGAAAAAAAGCGGATAACGTTTACTAAGGGAGGGCTCATGTGTCGTATATATCGTCTAATTCGGCGGGAAGAATATGTAAGCTATTATGATTGCTGCAATTACGCCGACGGCATCCGCGATTAAGGCGCAGGTGACGGCGTGACGCGTTTTCTTGACTCCGACGGAACCGAAATAGACCGCGATGATGTAAAACGTTGTATCGGCTGCTCCTTGGAACATGCAGCTGAGGCGACCGGCAAAACTGTCCGGACCCAAATTTTTCATGGCGTCAATCATCATGCCGCGGGCTCCGCTGCCGCTGAGGGGTTTCATGAGGGCGGTGGGGAGGGCCGGGACGACGTCGTTTCCAATTCCGATGAGTCCGAGCAAATAAGAGATGCCGTTCATCACGAGGTCCATCGCGCCGCTCGCACGGAATACGGCGACGCCCACGAGAATCGCAACGAGGTTCGGGATGATCATCACGGCGGTGTTGAAGCCTTCTTTGGCGCCTTCGACGAACGCTTCGTACGCTTGAACTTTGCGGTAGCAGGCGAGGCCAAGGAATGCGACGATGATGCCGAACAGCACGACTCCGCTCACGAAGAGGCTTGTCGTCCCGATGGCTTCTGCGGTGAGGTGGCTAAAGTAGAACATCACGGCGATGACGCATGCGCTGATGCCTCCGAGCCAAGCAACCGTTATGGGGTCTTTCAGTTTTATTTTCTGGAAAAAGCTGAGGGCGAAAATTCCCGCGATTGTACTGAAAAAAGTAGATAAAAGAAGCGGTAAAAAGACATCGCTTGGGTTTGTTGCTCCGAGCTGTGCACGGTAAGTCATTATGCTAACAGGAATTAGCGTAAGTCCGCTAGCATTGAGGACGAGGAACATGATTTGCGAATCGCTTGCGACGGTCTTGTCTTCGTTCGGGTTGAGTTCCTGCAACTGCTTCATTGCTTGTAAGCCCATCGGGGTTGCCGCGTTGTCGAGGCCTAGCATGTTCGCGCTGATGTTCATGAGCATCGTACCCACGACGGGGTGGCCTTTCGGAATTTCAGGGAAAAGTCTCGAAAAAAGAGGCTGCACGATTTTGGCGAGAATCTGGACCGCTCCCGCCTTTTCGCCGATTTTCAAAATGCCAAGCCATAGGCTAAGAATGCCTGTGAGACCAAGTGCGATCTCGAATGCAGTTTTGGACATGTCGAATGCGCCGAGAATTGCTTTGTTGAAAATTCCGGTATCGCCGAAAGCGAGCCATTGGACGATGCATGCAATAAATGCACCGAAAAAGAAAACGAGCCAAATAACGTTTAAAACCATGACTTTTAAATTAGTAAAAAAGGACTGACTCTTCAAACTTTGCTTTTGCCGATAAGTAATCCTCAACTGTTTTTTGAAATGCAATTTAAGGCCGATGACTGTTTTTTTGAAAAAATTGTTCCATGCTTGAAACGTGCGATTTGCGGCGTTTATTCGCCGAGACTGGGAAAACTTGAAATCCGTTTAGTTGTACTTTGTAAAAATGACTCCCAAAATTTGTATATTTTCCACGATGGTTCAGGAATCCTTTGAATTTGTCGTGTATATGATTCATGCTTGTACGAACAAGTGGAGTCGTTTGCCGTCTTTTATTGTCCGTGACTCCGAAGAATTCCTGAATGTTCGCAAGGTGGCGGTATGATTGTCTATCACGGCTCGAAAGTTGTTGTGAAACCTGATGTCAATCAATCGTACAGGCCGTTGGACTTCGGTAAGGGGTTCTATGTCACGACTGCTCTAGAAAAAATCTATCAGGGACAAAATGGAATCCAATATTTGGATTATAAAGTGTTGGCTCAGATTCTGATGGAAAAGGAAATCTGCAAGGTTTAGATATGAGTAATTTAGACGAAAGAACGCTCGCTAGCTCGCTACAGACTAGAGACGAAAGAGAAAAAAATGGCGTTTCTCGCAAAGATGAAAGAGGCGATATCTCTCGTCTCTCGTCTCTCGTCTCTCCTCTTCTCCAGACAGACAATCTTCGTCGTGTTTTCTCCGAGACGGGTGAATCTCTTGAGATTCTCAAGGGAGTGAATTTTTCGATGGATGCTGGCGAGCTTGTGGCGCTCACAGGTTCGTCGGGCTCTGGCAAATCAACGTTTTTGAACTTGGTCGGGATGCTCGATACGCCGACTTCGGGCGAGATTTTGTTCAAGGGCAAGCTGCTCAGTAAATTCAGTAGCGAAGAACGCGATATGTACCATCGGAAGCATGTTGGGTTCGTTTTCCAGTTCCATCATTTGCTCACGGAATTTACGGCACTCGAAAACGTCTGTGTGCCGGGCCGCATTCTCGGGACTCCAGAAAAAGAATGCCGCGAACGTGCCGAAATGCTTTTGGAAACGGTGGGCCTCAAGGAACGCCTCAAACACTTGCCGCGTGAACTTTCGGGCGGCGAGCGCCAGCGTATTGCGATAGCCCGTGCACTCATGAACAACCCGTCGCTCGTATTTGCGGATGAACCGAGCGGCAACCTGGACGAGGCGAATTCGGCAAAATTGAACGAACTTTTTGGCGAACTCAATGAGAAGTTCCACCAAGCGTTCCTCATCGTGACGCACGACGAAAAATTGGCTAGTTTTGCAAAACGCCGAGTCGTCATGCACGGTGGAGTGATACAGTAGACGAAAGAACGGACCTACGGTCCTACAGACGAAAGACGAGAGAATGCATTATATTTATCAACATAAGGTGGCTATGCCACGATTATTACTCTTTCGTCTCTCGTCTACCAGCGAAGCGGTCTTTCGTCTAATCATAACCTATAACCTATAACCTAATTATGGCAGATATTAACGGTATTTTTTCAGCTAAGGCAAAAGCAGCGCTGCAGGCGGCACGTATTGCTGCCCGCAATTTAGGGAGCGACTGCGTAACGGTAGAACATTTGTTGTTCGGGCTTGTCCGCGAGGATTCCGGATTTGCTGCAGAAACGTTGAGGGCTTTGAAGGTGAACCTCACGGAACTCAGCGAAACCATCCAGCGTGCGCTCAGCACGAGCGGTGGCCTCATGACGGTTGGTGGCGATGCCCACGGCGGTCTTTTGACGTTTACAGCACAGTGCAAGGCGGTACTCTACAATGCTGCAAAGATTGCAAAAGAAGAAGGTGTGCAGTTCATTGGCCCCGAACATTTGATGCTTGCGATTTTGCAGCAGACGGATTCTCCGGCGGCGGCAACGCTTTCGACGTACAATGTGACGTTTGAAAATTATCAGGAAATGCTGATGCAAATCAAGCATCAAGCGGATGGGCAGCCGATGGAAGATGGCCAGTCCGAAGACGAACCTCGCGAACGTTATACGCAAACACGTCAAGCGACGCCCTCACGTTCCAAGACTCCGATTTTGGAACATTTTGGCCGCGACCTGACGGCGATGGCCCGTGCGGGTAAGCTCGACCCGATTATTGGCCGTGAAGCGGAAATCGAACGCTTGATACAAATTCTTTGCCGCCGCAAAAAGAACAATCCGGCACTCATTGGCGAACCGGGCGTGGGTAAGACAGCCATTATCGAAGGCCTTGCTCAGAAAATTGTGCAGCGCAAGATTCCGGACTTGCTTGCGAACAAGCGCGTCGTGACGCTGGATGTTGCCGCTATGGTGGCTGGAACAAAGTATCGCGGACAGTTCGAAGAACGCGTGAAGGGGCTCATCATGGAACTCCAGCGCGTTGGCAATTCCGTGATTCTCTTTATCGACGAACTCCATACGATTGTGGGGGCGGGCGGTTCCGAAGGTAGCCTCGATGCCTCGAATATCTTTAAGCCGGCTCTTGCTCGTGGCGAACTCCAGTGCATAGGCGCAACGACTTTTGACGAATACCGCAAGTACATCGAAAAGGATGCCGCCTTGGAACGCCGTTTCCAGACGATTGTCGTGAATCCGCCTACGGTTGAAGATTCCATTCAAATTTTGGATGGCCTCCGCTCGAAGTATGAACAACATCACAATGTACGATATACGCCGGATGCTGTGCGTGCTGCGGTTGAACTTGGCGAACGCTACATTAGCGAACGCTTTTTACCGGACAAGGCAATTGACGTGCTCGATGAAGCGGGAGCTCGTGTCCGCTTGAATTCCATCAAGATTCCGCAAGACTTGCAGAACATGGAAGACGAGCTTGGCGAATGCCTCCAGAAAAAGGAAGAAGCCGTCGCTAATCAGGATTATACATCTGCGGCAAAGCTGCGTGCCCGCGAAGAAGAATTGCAGAACAGCATTGCCGAACGCAAAAAGCAACTCCAGACCGAAGAAACGGAAACGCCGGTTGTCGATGAAAACGTTATCCGTGATGTCATCAGCAAGATGACGGGGATTCCGGTCCATAGGCTGGGTGGTGAAGAAGCGAAGAAACTTTTGCATCTGGGTGATGAAATCAAGCAACGTGTGATTGGCCAAGACCGGGCCGTTGATGCGATTGTCAAGTCTATCCGCCGTAGCCGTGCAGGCATCCGCAACAACAAACGCCCGATGGGCAGTTTCCTCTTCCTTGGCCCGACGGGTGTCGGCAAGACGGAACTTGCTAAAGTGCTCTGCAAGGAACTTTTTGGCAGTGAAGATTCGCTTATCCGTATCGACATGAGCGAATACATGGAAAAGCATAGTGTGAGCCGTTTGATTGGTGCTCCTCCGGGATATGTGGGCTTTGAAGATGGCGGTGGACAGCTGAGCGAGAAGGTGCGCAAGCATCCGTATTCTGTTGTTTTGCTCGATGAAATCGAAAAAGCTCATCCGGACATTTACAACTTGCTTTTGCAGATTTTGGACGATGGCATTTTGACAGATACCTATGGCCGCAAAATCAACTTCAAGAATACGATTATCATCATGACGAGTAACGCCGGTGCCCGCGAAGTCCGCCACAGCAGCGGCATGGGCTTTACCAAGATGGGCGAGACGGATGATTATGAACGCATGGAAAACGCTATTCGCGAAGAAGTCAAGCGTGTGTTCTCACCGGAGTTCTTGAACCGCATCGACGAACAGATTGTGTTCCGTGCGCTTTCCAAGCACGACCTCGTTTCTGTAGTGGATATCCAGATGGGGTTCTTGCAGAAGAACCTTTCCGATCGCGGAATTCTTTTGGAGATGAACCAGGAGGCCAAGGAGTTTATCGTAAATCACAATTACGATGCTTCGCTGGGAGCTCGTCCCATCCGCCGCTCTATCCAGAATCTGGTCGAAGACGAAATCGCCGAAGGCCTCTTGCTCGGGACGATGACGGATTTCTCCACGATTTACATCGGAGTCGAAAACGGCAAGCTCTCGTTCAAGTGCGAGAAGATTAAGTCTTAGAGGTTTGAGGTCGCTTCGCTTTGGGCTATGAGGTCGCTCGTAAATTCGCTTTGGGGTCGCCTTGCTTTGCAAGGCTTTGGGCGATGAGCAATCTCTCATACCTCAGAGGGAGCCGTAGGCGACCGTGCCCATACCCCATAGCCCAAAGGGGCGCAAGCCCCGAGCCCATACCTCAGTAGCGTGCAAAACGGGTGTCGCAGAAAAAGCTTGCTTTTCCTATGACCAAGTGCAGCCGCGGACGCCGAAGGCGACCGAGCTCATTTCTCATACTTCCTAACCACTAATCACTAACCACTGTTTACTAAAAATTCTATATTTGTCGCGAAAATTTTAACAATCAACCTATGAGGTTATCAATGTCTCAGATTTCTGCTGTTCTTATCTTCGGTGCTCCGGGTTCTGGCAAGGGCACTGTGGGCGCAAAGCTCGCTGCAACGACTGCTCTCAAGCACCTTTCCACGGGCGACATCTTCCGTGGCATCGCTCCGTCTAGCGAATCCGGCAAGCTCCTTGCTTCTTACTCCAGCAAGGGCCTCCTCGTTCCGGATGAAGCCACCGTTGAAATCTTCGGCCGCTTTGTCGAAGGTCTCGTGAACACGAACAAGCTCAACCCGGAAAAGGACGTTCTCCTCCTCGACGGCATTCCTCGCACTGTTGCTCAGGTCGATCTCATCAAGCCGATCGTTGACGTGAAGCACATCTTTGTTCTCGACATCAAGGACGAAGAAACCATCGTTGCTCGCCTCCTCAACCGCGCCAAGATCGAAGGCCGCAAGGACGACGCTGACGTGAATGTCATCAAGAACCGCTTGAACGTCTATAAGGAATCCACCGCCAAGGTTCTCGAAAAGTACGATCCGAAGATCATCAGCCACATCGTTGGCGACAACACTCCGGACGAAGTATTCCTCGACGTGCTCAAGGCATACGTCGATTTCACGAAGAACGCCTAATTGGTGGTAAAAAAAATTGAACAAAGCCCCGGCTCATTCGAGTCGGGCTGTTTTGTATATTGCGAAAAAATAAAGAAAACAATGAGGCTTGGAAAATGAGATTGTCGGTGTGTATGAATTCGTGGAAAACGCGGGGCTTAAATGTTCTTGTAATGCTGTTGCTGGCATTTGCGTTTACCGCATGCAATGAAGATAAGGATGAAGTCGCTGAAGGTCATCGCGATGAAATGTTGAGTTATAATCCCATGACAATAAGAGAAATCCCCAAAGATGAGCCACGGCGTAAATACAACCGAAATTATCAGCGTCGTAAAATCTCGCCTAGTAAGGTTTATTTTGTACCTAAAGGTCGCATTAAAGATACTGTAAATTATTCTCCTGAACAGAAAGCAAAGAATTATCAAAATAGTTTCAGAATTTGGAGCGGCGTTTATAGGCTTAAATCACAAAAAACAGCTTCTGATACGTCTTCTCTTAAATTAGATGAAAATTATGAAATCCCGTTTGTCGGGAAAAAATTGAAAATAGGGGATAACGAGTATAGCACTTTTGAAATGGTTGAACTCGTACAAAAAGAAAAAACGGCTTTGTTGAATGTAATCGCCTCGAAAATTAAGTGGAGCAACCTTTCTTTCCGATTGGATTTAAACGAATTGCGAAAAAGTATTGATTCTTTACAAACTATTAAAGAATTATTTTCTGAAATAGATTTTATGATGGGTGTAAATGGTAAAATTATTTCTAATAGCTTAGATAGAAAAACTCAATCATTAGACCTTTTAAATTTGGATACAAATGATCAATTTGTTGAATTTCCACTTTATAACAAGTTTTTTATAGAATATACTCCTAAAATAAAAAATCAGAAAGTTAAATTAGGCAACCTTAGAACGGAAACCGAAGTGGATGCATCTATTTTGACGGAAAATTCAATACATTATGAAAACGGAAAAGCTTCGTTCTCGTCAGACGTGATATCGGTTATTTTGGATTTTCCGGGCATAACAGATGAAAAAACAGAGTCTTTGCCGATTGGTGTTAAATGGGATTTTTTGAACATTTCTATAACGAAAGAAGGAATTGAAGATAATGTTGGCCCGATAGAAAAAGTCAAGAAGGTCAAAAGAGTCAATTTCCCTGTAAAAGATTATTTGGAACAATACTATGATAAAAATTTTTATCTGTCTATAGAAGAATATTTCGGTGCGTTTGAAGAATTAGAAATTCCTTTTTTAGATAATCCAGTTTTTTCATTTGGACGAGATTTTTTTAGTCTGAAAAACTTAATTGAATCTATTGATAATTATGATCGATTTGTTTTGTATGCTACTACAGAGGCTACAGAATTGAAGGAAGGCGTTGAAGGCGGAAAAATTAAAATAAAAGAGATAACCGATTCGCTTAAGCGACATATTCGCAAAAACATGACATTACGGAATGTCTCGATGTATAATAAATCCTTTGAAGATTTGGATGATGTTTATAATAATAGTGGACTGATTAATTTAATGAGTTATTCGAAGGTAAAAAAGAATCAAACGATCAAGCTTCGGGATCAAGAAAATGTTTTGGTTTATAAAATAACGCTTAAACCACTTGAACTTACTAAGAATATTGATTTTGGCTTGTTTAAAGCTGAAAATTTTGATGTTGATTTTGTTGCTTATATCCAGCATCGTATTTATCTTTTGTTGGGTTGGATGGTTCTTGATAACAGCTATGTTGACGCTGCTGATTTAAAGCTATCTGCTCGCGTGAATGAAATTAGTCTTGGCGATAAAAAGATTTTGTTTGGCGATGGTTCTTCGAAAAATAATGGACGGTTAAACTACTTTATACGTATCAATCCAGATGCAGAAGATACGACGAAAATTGTAAAACCTACAATGAATTTGGATTACGAATCATTGACGGTTAAGGATGGTGATCGGATTGTAGCGACTTTGAATAATCAGAATCATAAAGAACGTTTTAGCTATGATTTCAAACGCAAGAAATGGAAAATCCCAGAATCCTTGAAACCGTATGTATCGCAATACAAGGGAAAATCTGTGCTTGAATAAAGGAGTATAATCCGTTTATTTCTCGATGACTTGCCCGAGAATTTGATGCAATCGCTTTTTGTTGCCGAATCCGTCGGGATTTTCAATGTAGTAGAATATCTGCTTGATGAGGGCACTTGTGTTGAAATCATACGATGCGATGCGGAGCAAGTAGCTTTCGGCGGAATTGTCGAATCCGAGTACATTCGGGTCCGTTTTGTCGCCCGGCAAAATGCAGTCGCCGTCATCACTGATTTCGTAAAAGAGACCTGCGACTTCGTCGTTCACGCAGACCCAGCAGTTGCAATCTGTGGGGACGTCTTGTACAAATTGTTGTAGCTTTTTCTTGACGAGGTTGCGGGCGTAAATTTCGACGGAAAGCCTTGGGGCCTGAGCTCTTGCAATTTCTTTGTAGTCCCACGGACTTGCAAATTCGTCGTCTGTAAATGCGATGACTTCAAGTCCAGAATTGGTAAGGCCTGTCAGGCGGTCTTTCGACCAGGAACTGTTGTGGTAAGGCGAAAAATAGCAGACTTTATTGAATCCTTTTTGCAAAAGATATTTGCCCATCTGCTCGCCTGGAATTTCGCCGAAGGTCGAGTTGAAAAATGCCCAGTTGTTCTTGCTCAAGAAACGCGGTGGAATATCTTGCAGTGGTTGTTCCCACCAAACAGAAACAGGGTACTTTACGCCATAAAAAAGTTGCAATAGGGCATGTGGCTTCTGTACGAGCAAAGTAGAAAGTACTGCTCCGATAGCGTTCGGATAGTCCGTAAGGAGACATGTTTTTCCGCTGCGGTCAATCAATTTGCCGCTTTCTTCGTTGATGCCGAGCAAAATGAGCTTGAAATGCTGTTCGCCTGCGGTTTGATAAACTAAACGCAAAAAGTCGAGTTCGCGTTCGCTTTCGGCGGTAAAGCCTCCCCAGGAGTTGCAACGTGTAACGAATAAAATTTCGCTGAAACTTTTGACGGTTTTCGTTTTTAATGGTGATGCAAATGAGTATGAACGACCGCTGCGGACGAGAATGCCTTGGTTCACTTTGTGAATCAAGAACTTGCGGAGAATCGTCTGCGAAACGTTGTAGCGGTCGGAGAGTTCCTTTGCGAGCGGCAAATTCTTGTTCGGGTCGAGGAATCCTTTTTCCCAATCCGTCGAAAACTCTCTTTCGAGCCGTTCAAGAATCGTTTCGCGGTGGACTGTTTGGGACAAACGCTGGGCGAGGTCGCTTGCGTCGGGGGCCTTGCCCCAGAAATATCCTTTACCGCGAATGCTGTAGATTCGGCCTTCTTCGGCGAGTTGCTTTAGAATAGCCTGAATCGTTCCCGACGAGACTGCAAACGTTTTCATCAGCTTGCGGACGGACGGAAGCATGTCGCCGTCCTTCAGCTCTTGCTGTAAAATCGCTTGCTTAATCTCGTCACGCATGTTTTATGCCAGGTTACGGGCTGCTATCCATTTGCGGACAGCATGTTCCGCGTTTGCCGCGAGGATTTCTTTTTTGTTCTTTTTCTTGAGCCCCTCTTGATGGGGGAGGAGGCCGAAGTTAAAATTCATCGGCTGGAAATCTTCGTTCTCTTCGACAAGGCGGTTCATCAGTGAACCGATGCAGCTCTCTTCTGGGAGCGGGTCGGCGTGACCATGCAAAATCGTCTGGGCCATGTTCCATGCGGCGTACCAGCCAGTCGCTACCGCTTCGGTGTAGCCTTCGGAACCGGTAATCTGGCCTGCAAACCACGTAGGCGGAATGCCCTTCGCACAATCGAGTTCTGGACGCAATCGGAGTGTCGCATCCAGGAATTTCGGCGATTCGATGAATGTGTTGCGGTGCATGCAGCCGAGGCGGGCGAATTTCGCATTGCGCAGTGCCGGCACCATCGTGAAGATTTCCTTTTGCGTGCCCCACTTGAGGCGCGTCTGGAAACCGACCATGTTGAACAACGTTTTTTGCTTGTTTTCGGCACGGAGCTGGATGACGGCATACCACAGATGTCCGTTATTTCCAAGTCCAAGCCCAATCGGTCGCATGGGGCCGTGGCGGAGCGTCTCGTAGCCGCGACGGGCCATTTCTTCGACCGGCAAGCAGCCTTCAAAAAGTTCCTTCTTTTCGAAGGGGCGCGGTTCTGTAGCTTCGGCTTCGCAGAGCTTTCGAACGAACTCTGTATAAGTTTCTTTGTCCAAAGGGCAGTTGATAAAGTCCGCCGTTTCGCCTTTTTCCCAACGGTTGCGGTAGAAAGCGTGGTCAAAGTCGATGCTGTCCGTTTCGACCACTGGGGCGATTGCGTCAAAAAAGTGCAGACGGTTGCTGCCGAGACGTTTAAAGATATCGTCGGCGAGTGCGTCACTTGCCAAAGGCCCTGCGGCCACAAGCGTCGGACAATTGCCTTCGAGGCTTGTCACTTCTTCGCGGTGCAGCGTGATGTTCGGAAATTCCGCAATCTTCTTTTCGACAAGTTCACTGAAAATGTCGCGGTTCACGGTGAGGGAATCGCCGGCAGGTACCGCAGCTTCTCGTGCACACTCCAGCAAAAAACTTCCGAGCAGCGTGAGTTCCGCTTTTAAAAGCCCGTGAGCACTTGTAACGCCCAAAGCCTTGAAACTGTTGGAGCAGACGAGTTGGGCGAGGTGACCATCCCTGTGGGCGGGAGTCTGCTTGTTGGGGCGCATTTCATATAAATCCACCAAAAAACCGCGGCTCGCCAATTGCAACGCCGCTTCGCAGCCAGCAAGACCGCCACCGATAACACGTACTCGAATGGGTGTTGAGGTCGGGGCTTCGCCCCTTTGAGTAATGAGGTCGCTCATTTCATTCGCTTTGGGGTTTAGTGATTCAAGATTGCTTCGTTTTCAGATAAAGACATTTTGGCGTTATTCTCGTTTCATTCGCTTTGAGGTAGTGCATACGCTTATTATTTGCGTTTGCCCAGAGGGCGTAAGCCCGAGCCCATACCTCAGAGGGCGTCGAAGACGACCGACCTCATACCTAGTTTACCACAATTTTCTTATAGCTCTTCGCGTTTCCGATCCAGAGCTTGACCAACAGTTCTTCAAGGGATGCCGTACTCACGCAATCCGGATCCGCGTCCTGGATTTCGTCCGAAATCAAGTTTGCCTGAGTCAGGTTCAGCATGCCGTAGTACAAAGCCTCCAGCAACTGAGACAAGAACTCGGGCGAAACTTTAGCAACGGATTCCATATCGTTCAGCGGCGGAAGTTGTGACTTGTCCGGCTGGAATTGATCCAAGTTATCCATCGTCCACATGTCGGTAGCCTTGCTCAATTCGGGAGTCGGTGCGATCCCCTTCAACGTGGAACGATAATCGCTCCATTCCTTGGCTGTCGTTTTACCAGCTTTGCGGACAGACTTCAAGAAAGAGAGAACTGCATAGTAGAGGTCCTTCTCCCTTTGATTGGATTCTTTTTGCGAAATTGGAATCATTCTTACCTATAACTTAGTGACGGAAATGGCGCATTCCGGTGAACACCATCGCAATGCCGAACTTGTCCGCAGATTCGATGGAGAGGTCGTCCTTCTTGGAACCGCCCGGCTGGACGATGTAACGAACGCCTGCATCGTGTGCGGCTTCGACGTTGTCCGGGAACGGGAAGAATGCATCGGAACCCATCACGACTTCGCCGAAGACCTTCTTTTCGAGAGCCTTGAGGCCCGCTTCGTTGATGAGCTTGCCGTTTTCGTCGAAGAATTCCTTGGCTTCCGGCATGCGGGCGACGTTGTCGCGAACACGCGGCTGGCAGAGGCGGAGGTTGGAGTCAATGCGGTTCGGCTGGCCCGGGCCAAGGCCCATCACCTGGAAATAACCCGGCTTGTATTCGTAGCACATCACGATAGCGTTCGACTTCGTGTGCTTTGTGACGAGCCAGGTGAAACGGGCGAGTTCGCTCTTGTTCTTCGGGAACTGCGCTTTCGTGACGCATTCGAACTTGTCCCAAGTGCCGATGTCGCGGTCCTGGACGAGCATGCCGCCAATCACGTGCTTATAGACTTTGCATGCGACAGCCTTCTTGATTTCGCCGACTTCGAGGAGGCGGATGTCCTTGGACTTGTTCTTCAAAAATTCGAGAGCGTCGTCATCGAAAGCCGGAGCGAGCAAAATTTCGACGAACTTGCCCTTGAGGAATTCTGCGGTCTTAAGATCGACCTTGCGGGTCATCGCAATCACGGAACCGAAAGCGGACACCGGGTCACCTGCCCAGGCGGCTTCCAAAGCTTCGCGGAGCGTTTCGCCTGTAGCAAGACCGCACGGGTTCATGTGCTTTACAATTACGACTGCGTTACTTTCGCTGAATTCGCGTGCCATTTCGAGAGCTGCATCGGCATCGACGATGTTGTTGTAGGAGAGTTCCTTGCCCCAGAGCTGCTTTGCAGAAGCGAGGTTTGCTTCGGTGCAGGTCGGGTCGCGGTAGAAAATGGCGGCTTGATGGGAGTTTTCTCCGTAGCGCATCGGTACGGGGTCAATAAACTTGAGTGTCAATTCTTCGGACATATCGTTTCCTTTGTGGATTTTTACATTGAAAATATAGTTTTTTAGAACTTGGAGCTTTGAACTCAAAGCTTAGAATTGGGGCTTCTTACTGTTCAAACGTTTCGTAGGGAACGTGCCCGATTCTTGCGGCGTATTTCGGAAAATTTGACGGATACGTCTTGTATTTGCAATTGTGGTAGAGCTTTGCTTTAGTTGCTCTAGAAATTAGGAAAAATTCTGTAAACGCTTTTAAGTAATCTGTAGCGTTCTTGGAATCGTTGAAATCAATGTGGATGCTTTTCCCTTTGACAATGACCACGTTTGGACATTTTGAAGCTTGTTCAAGGAATGTCGGGCTATCGGCGGTGACCAAAATTTTTTGCATCTGCGGCGAATCTTGATTCGTTTTTGCGATTTCGTTTTTAAGAGCACTCAATGCTGCGTTTAGCAGTTCGTTCTTGCTTGCTGCGGTCAATTCCTTAAACGTGAATTCCTTGAAATCCCCAAGTAGATTCTGAAAACGGAAAGAAATGGCTGTGTAATTTGTTCCCAATTCTTCGCTATAATGCGTGAGTTCCTTTTCTAAAAGAGGCGCTGGCTTGAACAAAGCGTTGAAATATCCAGGAAATTTTTCACCTAGCGTATCAACGCACGAATACAAATGGAACTGTTCATGCGTTGCGTCAAGTTGCCGTTCCAATGCGGAATCGTTGTCGAAGTCCTCGCGGTAAAGGAGCACCGGCTTTGCTTTTGTTCCGTCACGGCTGATTTCATTTTCGTCAATAATCCAGTTTATTTCATTGGGTTGCAAAATTTCTTGTAGCAAAAATGGCGAAGTATGGAAAATCTTGAATTCGAGATTGTGCTCGGTCGCGAATTTGTATGCACTTGTCATGCCGCGCAGTCTGTCCGTGAGTCCGCCGTGCATCCATTTGCCGTCTGCCATGAACACAAGCGTCTGGCGTTTAGAAACGTTTGTTTTCGCGGACTTCGCTCCGCAATTTTCTTCATTTTTTGGGAAAATTTCGCCGAGCTGGTTGTTTTCTAAATACCCATCTTGCAAATGCCGCAGTTCAATGCCGCGTTGAATCAAATGGTCATGAACGCGTTTTTCGCCGAGAACGTGCCTTGCGATGTGAATGATGATTTCTTTGGGCGTAAACGAAATCACGACATGCCTTTTTTCAAAAATTTGAAGAATAGAGAGCGGGGGAGGTACGAAATCAGAATCGCCATGCGGTTGCGCATGCGAATGTTTATGTCGAAAAACGTGCCAAGGCGGTATTTGCGGATATGCTCCAGCGCTTTTTTGCGGTATTCTGCAAATTCCTCTGTTTCGTCAGTTCTCATTAAAATGCTGAAACTTGCACTCAAAAGCATGCTGCGTGCGGCTTTGTAAAGCGACTTCGATGTGTGTTTCATTTTTTCGAAAACATTTTCAGCAGTATCGAGCAGAATAAGTTTTGGAACGTCAAATTGCATGGCGAGAACGCTGTCTGAATGCTTGCGGTAAAAGTAGAGTTTTGCTTTTGTAACTGCAACTTTATTTGCATTGTTTAAAATTTCTGGAATTACGGCAAGGTCTTCAAAAATTTGTCCTGCCGGGAACCGTTTCTCTTTCCAGAGACTTGCTTTGTATAGTTTGTTCCATGCAGAATAATCGGGCAAAGAATCCTGGTACAGCGAAATGCATGCTGCTTTTTCGGCCAAGTAACATGCTGAATTTGCATTTTCTGGTGAAGTTCCTTCCGTTTCGTATGACTTTTTAAAACTTTGTATGGAACAGCAAGCTATATCGGCTTGGTGCAATCGTGCAATGTAGAACAACGTTTCAAGAAAATTCGGTGCTACACAATCGTCGCTATCAACGAAGGTGACATATTCGCCTCGCATAATTTTAAGCCCCGTATTGCGGGCTTCGGATACGCCTTTGTTCGGCTGTCCAATAACGCGAAAGCGGGAATCTGAGGATGCGTAGCTAGCCGCAATCCTTGCTCCGTTGTCGGTTGAGCCGTCGTCGATGATGATTGCTTCAAAATCCGTAAATGTCTGCGCCACAAGGCTATCGAGGCAGTCCTTGATGAACGCCTCGGTGTTGTACATGGGTATAATGACGCTGACTGCTGGCATTATTTTTCTTCTGTATTGTCTATGAAACCTTGGAGAGCTTCGACCCAACCGGCACGAACAAACGCTCCCGCTTGAACGAGATCGCTTTGTGCTTTTTCGTAGGCTTTGAGAAGTTGGTTGTATTCCGAAACATCGCGTATCATCTTGACATCGTGGTGGAGTTTCTTTTCGAGCATATCTTGCTTCCACTGGGCAACTCCGGCAAGACATTTGCACGATACGCCTATGCTATCCAGGTAGGCGGGTACCGTGTCGAGGAACGTCTTTTCGTAGGGCATTGACTTTGCTTTTGCCTCTTTTACCAGAGCTTTTTGCGAGATAACGTTCTTTTGGAGTTCATCCATGAGCCTTACAATACGGATAAAATCGACTTGCGGCCATATCAAGCTGAACGGCCACATCTTTTTCCAGTGAAATTTAAAGATGGAATCGTGCGCGGTATTTTTCGCACGTATCATTTCCTTGAGGTTCTCGTAGATAATTTGGGACGGTAATTTTTTTTCAAGTTCGCTCATATACGAAGAATATAAAAAATAGGCGTGTATGAACTCGTTTTTAAACTTAAATTTGCTTGTTTTTTTTAAATTAAAGTTTAGATTGTTTTTGAAACGTCTCTTTTTAAAAGGATTAATATGGATAATAAGAAATTGAAGATTCTAGTCGTGGTTGACGTTGTCATCCTCGTCGCTCTCTTTGTTCTCCTTAAATCGCTCCAAGGCGGGTACATGGAACAGGCAAAACGCACTGCGAACGAACAGGAAACGGCTTATTTGGAAAAGAACACGCAGGTTCTCGTGGAACAGTGGCGCTCCATCGACCAGTACAACATGGCGTGGAAACTTGTCCATACGGTGCTCTCCGGTGCTAAGTCTGAAGCGGCTTTCGGTCCGGCTCTTGCCGCCATTGAAGCAGATAAGGACGCTCGCTTTAAACAGATTTCCCATATTTATACGGGTGTCGGCATTAATGACAAAGTACAAAACGGCATTTTTGAAAAAGCAGGCCTTGCCCAAGGTACGATTCTCCTCAAGAACGACAAGAATTCCAAGGAAATTGCTTGCGGTAAGGGTTGCGTCGTGAAGTTTAATTACGCCAAGGGAAAATTCAAGAGCGTTGATTACAGTGCGCTTGTCCAGTACGACTTGTCCAAAACGCTCAAAATCGAAAAACCGGGTGAATACCATTTTGAATAAAGGATGATATCATGAATTTAAAGAATATTTCCATTGCTCTTACCGTTCTCGTCTTTGGCCTTATCATCATGCTCTTCATGCAGAAGGGTAATTACGTTAACCAAGGCCGTGAACATTATGAAAAGACGACTGCCAATTCCTTCAAGGGAAATTCCATGGTGCTTGATCTTGTCAATAACGGAATCGAAATGAACAAATCTACATGGGCGATTGCTTGCGAAGCGCTCCAGACCGTTAAGAACACTCAGGACATGGCAAAGCTCGAAGCAAAGTTCTTCCCGATGACCAAGGGCTCGAATAGCATCACGAACAAGACTCGCCGCTTTGAAGCGAGTTCTGCAAATATCATCGTTTCTACGTTCGCCAAAGTCGAAGAAAACAAGACTACAGGCGTGAAGAGCCTTGCTGATTTGCAGTCCGTTGACGTAAGCGTCTTGTTGGGCCAAGTTGTTGCGGCATCGACAAGCGACGAAGCTGAAGACGAAGGCGAAGAATAGTTCAATCTTTTCGTCCTTTAATTAATTTTTGCCCCGGCTTTGATGCTGGGGCTTTTTTGTATCGAAGTTGCGATATTTTATACGTTAATTAAATAGTTTGTAATGAAATGTTTTTAAGAAATTTTTTAGCGTATTTTTGATTTGCTGACGCTTTCGGCAATGTTTTTCTACTGCGAAAAAAAATTGATTTTGAAAATTGTGATTTTCATGTCATTCAGGTTGACGAATGCATGAAAAAATGAGCTGTACGCACAATAGTTAGGGGGCGAGAGATTCCTTTTTTAGGGTTGCGGTGGGCGAGGAGGCTTTTTCGGCAACACAAGCTTTAAGATAATTGGCACGAATACGAATATCAGCACTTGTGCCACGATAAAGCAGATGATTTGCGAATGGATGAACATCGGCAAGAATGGGGGCTTGTGGTCTGCGGGCATCAAGGCGAAATACACGAATGCGACCATCGATGTAGTGATAAGCGGCGTGTATATCAAGTTCGAGGCTACGGATTCTACGATGTGCGCTTTTAGCGTACGCGGCTGCAAATGGAACTTGCGGGCGAGAGCTGCGTTTACTTTGGGCATCGGTACGAGTAAGCCGATTGCAAAGCTTATTACGAAACTTAACGCAAAACAGGCGAGAAAACCAAAAATTATTGCCCCCATGGGCATTTCGGGTGGGCGTTCCGCCATCAAGTTCCCTGTGAGCGAAAGACCGAAGCTCATCAAGAGCGCCATGATGAGCGCTATTTTAATCCCCGTCTTCCTCATTTGTTTATTGATATCTGCTGGAATGTTCTGATTTTCCATTTTTACCCCATACACTGAAATTTTATTGATATTTTACATAATATACTTTAAATTTTTGAAAAAAAAGCAAAGTTTCGACGTGGTGTGTCGTTTTTCACTTTTTCACGTTTGAGGATGGGGAAAATGAAAAATTAGCTTCTAATCAAATTGTCACAGATTTCGGTGAGCATGCGTTCGTGCGTGCAGACCTCGGGCGAAACGCCTTCGATGCTGCCTGTGGTGTAAAAACTGGTACAGGCGCATTCGTGGGCACAACAGCGGTAGCGGATGTCGCAACCTTCGCACTCCTGCTTGTCGTTATCTAAAAAAGTGTGAATTTTTTCACACGCCTTCTCGTCGAATCCAGTAAATACGTTTCCCTGCACGTATGGTGTGTCTTTTTGCGAGGTGATAAATCGCGTGCAGGGGAAAATGTTTCCGTTAGTGGCAACACCAATGGCTCCGTTATACACGTGACAAGAGTAGAGCCTGTAACGTGAATTTATAAGGACTAATTTTACCTTGTCGTGGATGGTCCCGATAAATACCTTGTCCCCTTTTTCGCGGCATTCCTTCCAATATTTTGCCATTTTCTGGTATTGCAAGGCGAGCCTGTCAAAATCCTCTCCGCTCCATTTGCCGTCAAAATCGACGCTTGTCGTAAGACTTTGGAATCCCTGCTCGTGGAGCCACTTGACGCTTTCGAAAACAGTTTCGATATGTGCACGAGTAACAGTGCTTAATACTACGGCTCCAAGCTTCACGAATCGCGGAATGTGTTTTTCAATGGCCTTGAAACTCCCTGTGCCGTTTACGGTGCGGCGGGCGATGTCGTGGTGGTGTGCCGGGCCGTCGAGCGAAAGGTAAATATGGAAATGTTCCTTTTCGCAATAATCGAAAAATTCATCGTCGAACAGCGTGCCGTTTGTGTTGACTGCAAACTGCAACTTGAAATTTTTGGAAATTTTGCCTTTGTCCATCGCTTCATCGACAACCGCCTTTGCGAATTCGACTCCTTTATAAATGGAGTCTCTTCGCAAAAGCGGCTCCCCCCCAAAGAACGTGATGTTCAGATACTGTTGCTTAAAGTAAATCGTGCGTTCCAGCCCGATGCGGATAGCCTGTTCGAGCGTGGTATTGTCCATGACCGTTTTGCGGTCGGCCTGCGTCTCTTTGTAATAGCAGTAGGTACAACGTAAATTACACTGTTCTGTAAGGCAGAGGACTAGGTTCATGCGATATCGTCTGTTTCTAAAGTGGTGACCATGCTTTCGATGAGGCATCCCGGACTGTTGGGGTCTTCACAAAGGTGAATGCGAATAAGCGAGTCTTTGATTGCAGGAAAATCTGGAACAATGGTCGGAACGAGTGTCGAATCAATTTCTGGATTTTTCTTGATGGTTTCGTCGTTGGCACTTGAACTGCTTGGCTGTGTTGCCGATGAACTGCTCGAATGTTCGATAGGGATGATATCACCTGCAAGAGGTGGAGTTGTTATAGAGGAACTGCTCGGCGGAACGATTGGCGATGAATAAACGTGAGGTATGCCGGCTGTAATCGAAGAACTGGTGGGGCGCATGGCGGATAAACGAGCAGCCGAAGAAAGTGCTTCGATGGAGGAACTGCTGTAATGCTCGTAGCTCTTGGGAATGTCGATAATTTTGCTGGAACTTGACGATGCTGGATCCTCGTTGGAGCTGCTTACCGCGGTATCGTTAGAACTGTTGATATCGGGGTCGTCATCGTTACGCAAAGCCGATGAAGGATCTTCGCACGCGTTCAACGTGAATATCGAAGAAAGCCCCAATGCGGCAATTATAGCAGTTTGGGAGATGCGATTTTTTTGTAGTCTTTTCAAAACTTTCTTTTTTTCGATTTTCATGTTTACCCCTAGTTCTCGCAAATTTTATACGTTGTCGAACATTTCGTATGTTGACACCATGCTTGCAACCATTCCTCGGTCGTCGTCAAGGCACATGATGACGTGAATTCCTGTGGAGTCTTGCATTTCGCAGGTTCTTTCTTTTTGCCATGGAGGGACGACTGTATTACCCGAGGAACTGCTGGCCGGACTTTCGACGTTCGAAGAACTCGAAGAATTTGCTGCAGAAGAGGCCGGTTCGGTTGCTGACGATGCTGGGGGTGTTGCTGAAGACGTCGGTTTCGCCGCAGAAGAACTATTGGGAATAGGGAGTGAGGCTGAAGAGACTCCAGAGGAAATATAATAAGACGAAGAAGATCTTTTGCTAGGCTGTGTTGCGGAAGAGGAAAATTCCTCGAAAACAGAACTGCTGATGGCTTCGTGGCTCAGCGGGATATCTGCAACAGATGAACTGGATTTATTTTGCAAATCAGTGAAGCTGTCATTGTTGTCAGTGCCTTCGGTTGGATCGAAAATTTGACCGTTGACGGGATTATTTTCGCTACAGGCACTCATCAAAATGGCGGACATGCCAAGCATAGAGGCGATACTCGCCTTGGTTGCTTTCGATAAATATGAGTTTTCGCTAACCTTTTTCTTCTCAATTTTCATAAAACCGCCTCAAAGCATTTTGACGTAAGGATACCTCTAAAAAACGGTTTGTTAATAACAATTTAGAGGTGGCCATAAAGTAATATAGCTTGTTTTAAACCCTAAAAAGTTTAATTGAGGGATTTTGCTTGTTTCGCCGCACGATTTTGTTGCATGCGTTGCATATAGAGAATATGGGGGAAACAGGAACCATTTTTTTCCCGTTCTCTTGTCTATTTAAGCAATGATTTCGTCGCGTTCGAAGTCGTGACATTGCTGAATGTAAATCCGTCGCCGCTATAGCTCGATGACGATTGGGGACACATGATGACTTGAACTCCGAATTCGGTTTGATATTTTACTGTGGTTCCGTCTGGAACGCATTTGCAGGGATCGGTAGAAGGGAATGGGGGAGGACATTCTTGGTAGCCAGGGAGTGTGTCTCCAAATTTAAAAGAACTTGAGGAGGGGCTTGACGGAGCTGTTGCGGAACTAGCCGGGGTGGCCGAGGTACTTGCTGACGAGTCTGCTGCACTGGCGGGGGTTGCGGCGGAACTGCTTGAATTTTGCGTTGCCGCATAGTGTGTTTGTGACGCCGAAGAGGGGGCGTTTGCGGAACTGCTTGCGGGCTGTGCTACGGAAGACGCAGCGTCTGTTGCGGTACTGTTCGCGGACTCGGCCGCTGAAGAAAGCGCTTCGAGAATTTCGCTGCTAATGGCTTCGTGGCTTTGTGGAATGTCAAGGTATTTGCTGCTAGAAGAAAAATTTTGTTGGCTGTCGGAGCTTTCTTTTGTCGGGCCGTTTGGTACTGTATCTGACGTGGGATCCGTTGACATATCCCCGTCGCAAGCGAATATTGTTACCGATGTAACTATTCCAAGCGATGTTGCTAACGCTTTTTTTGCGATGTTGGAAAGATTTATGCGATTCTCGACTTTTTTCTTTTCGATATTCAAAAGAGAACTCCTTTCACCCATCCACTCTTTGAAAAATACCTTATTTTAACTGTTAGAGTGGTATTTTTGCTGTAATTTTTTTTCCAAAATTCCAAAAAAAATGCATCCGGTTTCCCGAATGCACTTTTCTAAGATCTAGGTTTTAATTTTAAGTTTCATGTAGCTCATGACAGCGGAAGGTTTCCCTAACTACTGTCAACTTCCTACTTCTAACTTCCTACTGCCTACCGCGAAGCCTACGTCTTGTCTTCGCCGCGGAGCATGATGACCTTGCCCGTGCGGATGTACTCGACGATTTCGAACTTCTGCAACAAGCTCTTGAGCGTATCGACCTTGACACTGTTGCCCGTAATCTGGATGATCATGGAAGTCATCGTCATATCGACGGTGTTGGCGTGGAAATGGTCGCAAAGCTGCAAGATTTCGGTGCGCTGTTCTGCGGTGCAACGAACCTTGATAAGCGCGAGTTCCTTTTCCACGGCGTCCGTGCCGGTATGGTCCTTTGCCTGGACGACATCGACGAGCTTTTCGAGCTGCTTGATGATTTGCATCAAGATTTCGGGATTGCCGTGTGCGATGATGTTCATGCGGCTGAAGTTCGGGTCGAGCGTGGGGGAGACAACGAGGGAATCGATGTTGTAGCCACGGCGGGAGAACACGAGAGCGATGCGCACGAGCACGCCCGGGCGGTTTGCCACTAACAAGCTAATAGAATGTGCGATATCTTTCATTTTTGAGTCCTCCTATTACGTCGATCCGGTGGGTTTTTCGAGCTGTGTCTTGGGCGCTTCCGTAAGCATGGCGGTAAGCGGGGCACCTGCCGGAATCATCGGGAACACGTTGTCTTCCTTTTCGCATTCGCAGTGAATGAGAATCGGGCCGTCGTTGTATTCGAGAGCCTTCTGGATCACGCGTTCTGCATCTGCAGGGCGCTTGATGCGAAGTCCCGGAATGCCATAGGCTTCGGCGAGCTTCACGAAGTCCGGGTTGCCCTTCATGTCAACGCTGGAATAGCGGTGGTCGTAGAAGAGCTCCTGCCACTGGCGCACCATGCCGAGGTACTTGTTGTCCATCACGAAAATCTTGATGGGCAGCTTGTGAATTGCTGCCGTTGCAAGTTCTGCTTCGGTCATCTGGAATCCGCCGTCACCGCTGAAGCTAACGACCGGCCAGCCGGTTTCGTTGCCGAATGCGGCACCGATAGCGGCCGGGAAGCCAAAGCCCATCGTACCTGCGCCGCCGCTGGAGTGCAGCTGACGCGGATAGTTGATGTGGAAGAACTGTGCGACCCACATCTGGTGCTGGCCCACGTCTGTCGTGACGATAGCCTTGCCCTTAGTGAGTTCGCTCACGGTGGCCACGATGTGCTGCATACGGAGGCCGCCCTGTTTCGCATAAGTGAGCGGGTAGCGCTTCTTCCAGGTCTGGCAAGTCTTGATCCAATCGGCGGTATCAAGCTTGTTCACCATCGGGAGGAGTTGTTCCAAGACGAGCTTGGCGTCACCGCACATGAACACATCCGGTTGCAACACCTTGCCTTCTTCGGCAGGGTCGATGTCGATGTGCATCTTCACGGCGTTCTTGCAGAATTCGCTGAGCTTACCCGTGATGCGGTCGTCCCAGCGGCTGCCAATCGAAAGAATCAAGTCGCATTCGAGCACAGCCTTGTTCGCATAGACCGTGCCGTGCATGCCGAGCATGCCGAGCGAAAGTTCGTGGTCGGTCGGGAATGCGCCGAGGCCAAGCATCGTGCAGCAAACCGGAGCGCCGAGCTTTTCGGCAAGTTCCTTCACTTGGCGGCTAGCGCCAGAAATCATCGCGCCGTGGCCCACGAGCAAAAGCGGCTTCTTGGAATTCTTGATGAATTCAGCGGCCTTTTCGACGCTTTCGGTGGAAGCGTAGGTCGGAATCGTGTAACCCGGCAAATCCATCTTGTCGGTGAACGGGGCGGTGCAGGGGCCTGCGGTCACGTCCTTCGGCAAGTCGATGAGCACCGGGCCCGGACGGCCCGTACGGGCGATGTGGAAAGCTTCCTTCATCACGCGAGGGAGGTCGTTCGTGTCCTTGACCAAGTAAGAATGCTTGACTGCAGCGAACGTCATGCCGCTTGTATCGCATTCCTGGAAAGCGTCCTTGCCCAAGTTTGGCGTTGTCGTCTGGGCGGCAAGCACGACGATCGGGCTAGAATCCATGAGAGCTGTATAAATACCTGTAAACGTGTTCGTTGCACCCGGACCGCTAGTGACAAGAGCTACGCCGACCTTGCCGGTCTGGCGGGCATAACCGTCAGCCATGTGAGTTGCGCCCTGTTCATGACGGCTGAGCACAACTTTGATGTTGGAATCAAGGATGGCATCGAACATTGGAATGGCCGATCCACCAGGATAACCGAAAATAGTATCAATGCCTTCACGTTTGAGGCATTCGATAATCACTTCGGCACCACTTAAGGTCTTGTTTGCCATAATTTTTCCTGTCTTTTAAAGAATAGATGAAAATTTAGATAGGATGAAATATAGGAGTATTTTTAAGTGGTGGCAAGAGATAAATAGGGACTTTATGAAATTTTTTGAAATTTTTGTGAAAAAATTCAAATTTGAAAATGAAATTTTTGTGAAAATTAATGTTTTTTTTTGAAATTTTGAATTTTATGGTCTTTGTAAAAGTGAAAATTGATATTTCTAAACGAAAAATGGTTTGTTTTGGGAATTGGTGAAATGAAAAATAATTTTTTTTTGCGAACTATGCCGTTGATATAAATTTAATGATCCTTTGTAATTTTGGATTGGGATAAAAGCTCAAATCGACACGAGGATGGAATGATGTCGGTATTGGTGGTGCTGGGCTTTTCGGTAAAGATATGGATTACGGTTTTTCTGTCCGTTGCGTCAAAGATTGATACTGCGTTTTTTTTTAATGTGTTATATAGAAAATATTTTTAAATTTACAGCTGAAATTTTGGTAAAAATCAATATTTTGTGTCATTGTAATAAGCAAAGAACCTATATTTATTACCATGAATGACCGGTTGGTCTAACAATTTTGAGGAAAATGGAAAATGAATAAGAATCTTTATAGTTTGGTATTTGCGGCTTCGTTGCTGTTTTTTGTATCTTGCGCTGATGAAAAAAGCTCGCCGATTTCGGGTTCTACCGAAGATCCCAATATGAGCCATTCGATTGTCTGCAGTCGAGTTACTGCAAATAAGGCGGATATGCAGCAGGCAGGCTGTTACTGGACTGCGGAAATGTGGAACCGTAATTCGGGCTACCGTGTGCGCACGGGATTGGATAACGGAACGAACACTTCGGGTATTTGGACTTGGTCCGTTTTACGTGAATTCGATCATGTCGAGTGGCCTGGGAACGCTATGGCATCTTACGATTCGATGGCCCTTGCAGATGTAATCGACAAGTGCGGCGGCAGTTTGTGCGGAACAGCTATTTTTGGAAACGATGGCTCGAACGAACGTCCTGTCGATCAAGGTGCTGTATCGCTTGAATTCGCCTTTGCCGGGAAAAATTCGTCTGGAAAATTTGATGCTGTTGATGTCCGTCAAATGCATGGACTTTGTATTGAATACTTCGGTGAAAATCTGAAAATGGAACTTGTTGTAGATGAAAATGCAGCATTCACGCCCCGTGCGGTTGGATTGCCGGGTTTCGCGAAAACAGAAAATCAGACGGTTCAGAAAGGGTACGAGCTTTGCTTGTCCTGGAATGCGTTTGCCTATGCTGCAGCGAAGGTCGATGATGTTGTGTCGCACGTGCAAGGTTTGCGTATTACGGTAAATGAAGAAGGTCATAGGGGAGGCGAGTCCTATTTCGAAATTATCAGCTTAGGCGGTTATACCTATTCTGCCGCGCCTACGAATACATTCCATCCTGTAAAAAGCAACTGCAGTGTAGCATCTGTGAAAACGTATTTCTGCGATTGTTCTTATTCCGAGGAACGAAGCCGTTATGAAGGTGCGATAAAAGCAAAGCGTTATATTACTGAAAAAATCAGTCAAATAAATGGTAAATCTGTAGTCCCTGTCGCTGCGGAAAAATGCTTGAATGATTTGGATTCTTATGGTCATGATGAGTATGAATATGAGAAACGCCTGCATTTGACGAATGAAACTTTGATGTGGGAACGCCCTTGCGACAATCCGCTTCCGCAAATATTTGCATGTACCGATGGTTCCGAAAGCGTGTCTCAGGAATATTCTGAAAAGTACGCCGAATACGTGAGTTTGTTGAATGCGAACTTCGAAAGCGAAAAAACGATTGCAGATTCTCTTTATGCGCAGTGCCTGACATTGCACGATTCTCTTAGCGATGGCCGTAATGTTCCTGATTCATGCCGTATTGGATTGGATGTGGAAAAATCTGTAAGCTCTTTGGAATATGCTTACGATGCAATTCTTGAATCCTTTAACGCTTATTACGACAGCCTCACGGCTTTGAGCAATGATTCTTCGTTAGACGATTCCATTAAAACTTGTGCTAATGCGTTTATAACGTATGGCAATATGGCGAAGGATTCCTTGAGGCCTTTTGTTTCGCTGAGTGGTATGATGCCTCCAATTATGCTTCCTCAAAATAAGCAATTTATTATCAAAACAATGACTTGCGGTAGCGGAAATACTTATTATACGGATGAGTATAAAGAGTACCTGCAAGAATTGGGTATCCAAGACGAGACGGATTCCATACAAGTGTATAACGCTGTTAAAAGAGCTTATCCGCATGAAGTCCAAAAAGCATTTGAGTCCTGTTATGAATTCTTGAAGTCGAATTAAATTCCTTTGTCCGAGTTTGTTGCTATGAAACCGATAACAGAATACAGAGATTACCATTCCCTGATCAAGGATTTCTACGAAGACAGGAAAAAAACTTCGTATTTTTCCTGGCGGGAATTCGCGAAACTGGCGGGATTTTCATCGCCAACTTACTTGCGGCTCGTGAGCGAAGGCAAGAGCAATTTGAGCCGCGTGACAATGCCCCGTATGATTTCGGCAATGGAACTTGCCGGTTTCGAAGCGGAATATTTCAAGGCGTTGGTGAATTTTTGCAATGCCAAGGACGACTCCGCTAAAATGCCGTTCTGGAAACAGATGCGCCAGATTGCACTGGAATATAAAGTACGCGTTGTCGATAAAGAAGCTGTAGAATACTTTGATGGTTGGAAAAATTCCGTAATCCGCGAACTCGCCCCGAGGATGAAGGGCGCTACTCCAGGGCAGATTGCGAAAAAATGTTGCAACGAAATCTCCGCTGCCGATGTCAGTGCTTCACTTGATTTTTTAACGAAAGCGGGATTCCTGAAGAAAGATGCGGACGGTTCGTACCGCCAAACAGAAAAGAACGTTACTGCATCCAAAGAAGGTATGGTCTATGCCGTGCATGCGATGCAACATAAAATGTTGGAACTTGCCGATGAATCTATCGAACGCTTTGCACCGGATGTACGCAACGTTTCTGGCTTGACTTTTACGGTAAACCGTGAATGTTACAAGCGAATTTCTCAGGAAGTGGATGCATTCAGGAAGAAAATCATTGCGATTGCGGCGGATGCTGAAAACGCTGACCAGATTTACCGTCTGAATTTGCAACTATTCCCGATGACATGGAAATTAAATGAGGAGGCTTGATATGAAAAAACTTTGCAGTTTATTTGCTCTTGGAATGCTTCTCTTTTGGGCAGCATGTTCTGAAGAAAACGTTTCTCCTGTATCGGGTTCGACCGAAGACCCGAACATGGTGACTGCTGATACATCGATGTATGTCCATTGCAGTCGCATCGCATCGGGAAAATCACAAAATTCTGAGGATTCGGGATGCTATTGGTCCGGTGATATGTGGAATCGCACGTCCGGTTATCGCGTACATACTGGTTATGATAACGGAACAAATACATCGGGTATTTGGACTTGGTCTGTGAACGCTTTAAATGATAGCATTGTTCATACCGGTTGGAACTTCCCGATCGCCGATACCGATGATTCGACAGCTCTTGCTGATGTTATTGACAAATGTAATGGTAGTTTGTGTGGAACTATTGAATTTAAACAGTTACCTGATTCTTTACGATATGTCCCTGTTCCCAGTAGAGAAATCACTTCGTTTACTCTGAAATTCAGTTTAGCAGGCAAGGATTCTTCTGGTAAGTTTGAAAGTGTCGATGTGCACGACATGCAAGGTATTTGTATAGAATATATTGCAGTTGGCATGGAAATAGAATTGGATCTCGGTGATTCCTTGAATACTGTCATGGCTGGATATTTTTATAATGTCAAGCTACCGTACTATCCGAAAGAAAACGCGGATGGGGGTGTAAACGGAAAAGAAGTGTGTTATCCATGGAATAGCTTTGTTTTGCCTAGAGATGTTGGAATCAAGGGCATCCCGATATCGATGGATGAAGCTCTCTCACATTTGCAGGGATTTCGCTTTACTATATCAACGAATTATAACTATGGTTATCCTGTCAGCGAATACTTTGATATTATCAGTTTGGGCCGTTATTCGGGAACTGCTCCTGCCACGAACTTACATTCCGTGGATAAAAGTTGTAGTCCCGATTCTGTGAGAGATTATTTTTGTGAATGCTCTTATCCAGATGAACGGAGTGAACGTAAAGGATTCGAGAAAACCTTACGTTATATCAATGAGAAAATTGGGCAGATAAAAAATGAGTCCTCGATTATTTCAGATAAAACAGAAAAATGCTTTGGACACATACCTATGCCCTACATTACGGAAACGCATAAAGTTGTAAACTGGGAACGTCCGTGTGACAATCCTCTTCCGAAGACCTTAGTGTGTGCAGACGGTTCCGTCAGCGAGTCTCGAGAGTTTACTCAAATGATGGAAATTTTTGATGCCAAGGCAAACGTCGTTTTTGAACAACAAAAGTTGATTGTTGATTCGCTCTTTGGTGAATGCATGAAATTGCGAGATACTTTGTTCAATGGAGAAATTGTTCCTGATTCTTGCCGTATTGACGAAATCCTTATGGATAGGAACGTTCATTACCTGCCCTATACAAAAGATGCTTCCGTGGCGGCAAATGCTGCATTTATAGACGAATTAGATTCCCTTTCTAAATTGGATTCTTTGGACGAGGCATCCAAATACTGTGTTCTTCAATTTAACTCAAGGGAACCCCGTCTGGTTTCTTCCCTTCAAAAACGTCCCTTGGCAGAGCCATTTATTACACATCCGATGGTCAAATCGATTCGTTGTGAAAGCGGAAATGTGTATTACACCAGCGAATATAAGGAATTTTTGCAGGAACTTGGACTTAAAGACGATACGGATTCTTTGGATGTTTATAATGCTGCAAAAAAATATTACCTAGATCAGCGTAAAAACGCATTAGACAATTGCGTAGATAGCTATGGAAAAAATGGAATCATCTGGGATGCTGTTTGGACGAAAGTCAATACCGGATTTGACAATGGTTCGGGAACTTCGGGCAAATGGTTCTATGTGACGGATTCCGCGGATGGTGGAAAATCGCATATTGAATGGAATAATGGTTATGTCGTTAAAGATTGGAACGACCCGAACGCTTTTGATACATTGCTTCGGAATGATGGACAATTGAAAGGAAGTGCTTATTTTGCCAAAACCTCGATACGAACTCCTTTTGTGGTTCTCGGTTTTTGGCTTGCCGGGGAAGACGGCAAGGGAGGCCATGATGCGGTTGATATTACGGATAAAGAGGGAATATGTTTGGATTTTGACCTTTCAAGTACAGGATTTACAAGTACAGGATATACTGAGGTTTATTTGCAACTTGACATGAGCGATTCACTGGGTGCTACTATCAATTTTGATTTATTTTCGGCTCGTCTGCGTTCAACGAATTCGACCGTTCTGAAATGTTATGTGTGGGAAGATTTTAGGCAAGCGGGATGGGGGAAAAAAATGGAGTTGAAAGAGGCTCTTAAACATGTGACTGGGATAAAATTCCATTTCGAATATACCGGTCAAGATGAATCCGTTGTTGATTTTTCAATTAAGCAAATTGCGTTCAAGAATCCGTACATGTTATAAACTTGGAGAATTATAGAGTCCAACCCAAAAAAAGCGACCGGAGAAATCCAGTCGCTTTTTGCATAAAGAAAGCCACCGGCTTATTGCCGGCGGCAAATTTGTATTGCGAATCGCTGACTGCGCGACGATTAAGCGAGAGCCTTGATAATCGCATCACCCATGCCGGTCGTACCGACCTTGGTGCAGCCTTCCTGGTAGATGTCGCCAGTGCGGAAGCCCTGGGCAATCACCTTTTCGCAGGCAGCTTCGATAGCCTTGGCCGCTTCTTCTTCCTTGAAGGTGTAGCGGAGCATGAGAGCCACGGAGAGAATCTGGGCGAGCGGGTTAGCGATACCCTTGCCAGCGATGTCCGGAGCGGAACCACCGGCCGGTTCGTAGAGACCGAAAGAACCTTCGGCGATAGAAGCGGACGGGAGGAGACCCATGGAACCGGTGAGCATGGCGCATTCGTCGGTGAGGATGTCGCCGAAGAGGTTCGGGCAGAGCAGCACGTCGAATTCGCGCGGGCGCTTGAGAAGCTGCATGGCGGCGTTATCGACGTAGAGGTGTTCGAGAGTGAGTTCCGGATAGTCCTTGATGACTTCGTTCACGACTTCGCGCCAGAGCACGCTCGTGGTGAGCACGTTGGCCTTGTCGATAGAGGCAACCTTCTTGCCCCGGAGCATGGCGGCGTCGAAAGCGAAGCGGGCAATGCGTTCGACTTCGTAGCGGCTGTATTTCATGGTATCGAAACCGATTTCTTCCTTGGAGCCCGGAACGCCTTCGCGGCCTTTCGGCTGGCCAAAGTAAACGTCACCAGTCAGTTCGCGAACGGTGAGGATGTTGAAACCGTCGCCAACGATGTCAGCGCGGAGCGGGCATGCGCCAGCGAGTTCCTTATAAACGCGGGCCGGGCGGAGGTTGCAGAAAAGCTTGAAATGCTTACGGAGCGGCAGCAGTGCGCCGCGTTCCGGCTGCAGGTTCGGGGGGAGGTGTTCCCACTTCGGGCCACCCACGGAACCGAAAAGAATACAGTCAGAAGCTTCGCCCAGCTTGAGGGTGCTTTCCGGCAGCGGAGAACCGCTTTCGTCGTAGGCGGCACCACCGACGTTTGCCCATTCGGCGTTCACGTCGAAACCGAACTTCTTGGAAACCACGTCCAGCACGCGGACAGCTTCTTTCATGACTTCGGGGCCGATACCGTCGCCCGGAAGCACTGCAATCTTGTAATTCTTGCTCATTGTTAATCCTTGTTGAATTTGAACGGCTCAAATTTAGTAAAATTATGGGTGATGAGCGCTTTTTTGCGGGTGATGTATGCTTTATAGAGTTCTGATTCTTTTGATTTTGGCGGTTTTGGCAGGATGTCACCCAAAGCCAAAGTGCTCTCCTTCGGGATGGTGCCCTAATGAAGTGAGTCCCGGAATCTCGGAACAACAGTATCACAACAGTTTGGAATATTGTTCTTCTTGGATTAATTCGCACTCTAACAGAGCCGATTTTATTGACACTATACCCCGTAAAGCGTTACTGTACAAGGCGTGTTCGACGAGTGTAGAAGGAGAGAACCTGTGGTATCCCTGCGATTTAGACACCTCATTACTTGTTCGAATTCTTAAAAATTTTAATTCTCGTGATTCTGTAAAAGATTTGGAAACAAGGGTGAATCATATTTCTTATGCAAATATGGTGCTTAACTCTGGTGCTGCAGGCTTTTCTCATCTTTATCAGAATGAAGATGGATCCTATGATGCAATTTGTGCTTCTAAAGATAGCGTGAAGTGCGATTTTTTGTATGCTAATGTTGTTGTCTCTAAAAAGATGAAGCCATCTGCTAAATATTGGCCAAGGAAATATGATTTCTTGATTGGCGAAGATTTTGGTGCAAAAGATGAACTTTCTGCATTGCTTGATTCGGTGTATGAAAAAGAAATCTATGTGAAGGAAAGTGTGCGAGATTCCTTGATATCCTTTGACATGTGTTACAAGGATGGATTTGCAGAACCTTGTGTCATGGACTCTGCTGTCGTGGAACATGTTCGTAAAGTTATAGCAAAAAGACTAGATACTTTAGTTTCTTTTACTTATCAGTATGGAAGTAGGAGCGCGGAACAATTCTTTGCAGGGAGCGTTTCCCGCAAACATCAATGTTATTCTAAAGATGGAATTCATTGCTCGGAGTTAATCGCTTTAGTTCGTTGGAACATAAAGAATTGGCAGATTGATACGTATTCTCTAGGTACATGTCGCTTTGATTTAGAAAATTTGAGTTATTCATGTCAGGATGTATTGGGAAGTGATGTGATAAGGCATGACGGATTGTCCATCTATAAGAAAGATGGTACGTTTGTGAGAAATGTGCCTTGATTTTGCCAACTACCATTCACAAAAAAAGGAGCCGTTAGGCTCCTTTTCAATTTATTGATGGGACGATTCTGATTGTGGCCTTAATCGTCGTTTTCGTTGCCCGAGGGCTTAGCGCAGCGGTCTCTCGACCAGTTGGTCTGCTTGAAGCAGGCGCTTCTGGTGTAGCAACATCCGTTGGCGTTGCTAGCTGTTTTTTCGCATTCGCAAGCAATACCGTCGTTGTTGCCATCAGCGTCGACAAGTTCGCCGCTAGCGCAGACCACCATAAATCCCTCACCATGGTAAACATTGTTGATGCAGGTCTGCAGGGTGTTGTGGCATAAGCCGAAGTAGGTTCCCAGGGCGTTGCACGATACGTGGCGCGTCTCGTTAGTAAGGTCGAATTCAAAATCTTCCACGCGTTCTTCAGGAGCGGAGACTGGTTTGTGATTCGTCCAGTTGTAGCCGTGAACTTCTTTCGCTGCCATCTTTTTACTAGGAATCAGGTCCTTCCATTTCTGTTTCGTCTCGAAACTCCTGAACGGCGGGTAGTCGGGGTCTTCGTCCTTAAGAATTTGTTTGCAACGTTTCTCGTTGTAACAGGGGTTCGGATTGGAGGGTGCTCCAATCATGGGTTCACCCCAGCAAGGATCGCAATTAGAACATTGGTCTATGTCGCATTCGGTTTCCATCTTCTGTGGATCGGTGCCTTCTCTACAAGCGACGGGACATTTGTAATACTCCTTGTCGAGCGGGTCGAACTTGTTATGGAGCCTTTCCCATTGCCCGTCGACGCATCTGTACATGATGGCGTTGTTGTTGATGTCGTTGTCGCACCTCAGTTCGCCGTTCAGGCATTCGCCGCAGATGGCCTTGTCGGTACGGCACGACTTGTTGCCGCATATGGAAATGGCTTTCTTGGCTTCGCCGGCGACACATTCGTAGACGGTTCCCTTTCCGGTTTCATCGTTGGTGCAGGTATGTTCGTAGTTCGTGCATTCGCCGCAACCGTTGTCGCGCGGGTCGCAGGATTTATCGCCGCAGCTTTCGGTCACCTTCTTGCCCTTTTCGCAGCGGGTGACGGTTGCCTTGAATTTCTTGTCTTCGGTACAGGTCTGCACGTCGTTGATGCACTCGCCGCAGTCGGTGCCCTTTTCGTTACAAGATACCGTTCCGCATGAGCGGTTCACGAGAACGCCCTTTACGCATTCTTTGACGATGCCGATTCCTACGGGGCTATCGGAGCAGGTGCTCTTGTAGCTGTCGTCGCATTCGCTTTCGGCAGTCGGGATATCGTTCGCGCATTTTTTGCTCACGGTATTGCACACGGAACCGATATCGCAGACTTCTTCGCTGCAGATACAGACTCCGTCTTTCTCTTTACCGCCAGAAGCTTCGCAGAGCTTGGCGAAATTCTTGATTTCTTCTTCGGTTGCCTTGGAGGAACTGCTTTTGGCTCCCGATTTTTTGGCGCTAGAGGAGGATTTCGCTTCTGCTTCTTCGCTCGAAGAACTTTCGTCGTCAGTGGCTACGGGAGCCCACTTTTCTCCGTCGCAGAAATATTCGGCGTCTTGTTCCTTGGCGTAAACGGTGTCGCCCTTGTTGTCTTCGCCGCAGAGGCCGAGCTCGTAAATCGAGTTGACTTCGGTAATCACCTTGCGGCTAGAAGAGTCGTCGTCGCTACAGGCAACGAAAAAAACGGCTGCAGTGAGTGCCGGAAACAAAAGGAATGAAAATTTTTTCATTTTAGCCTCTGCTTTTATATTTTGTTTAAATATACCTAGAATTTAGGGAGGTGTCAAATCAGGGTATGGGCCGATGGTAAGAATTTGTCTGTTTGCAGACCGTGCGGTCGTTTATTTTCCGGCCATTTCCTGTGAGCAGAAAGCGCCTTGTATTGCGATTTCATCGCATAAACCGGCGCCTCAACAATAGAAACAAGCAAGCTTGTTTCTGCTGTATTCGGCTTGGATTTATTTAACAAGGCGTGTCTGCGAGAGCACGGGCCAATGGGAAGAATTCACTTATTTGCAGCCCGTGCGGTCTGTTCTCGCGGGTGGAACTGCCGGTGTTCTTGCTTGATAAACTCTTTGTCGATGTGCGTATAAATTTGCGTGGTGCTTATATCGGCATGCCCGAGGAGTTCCTGCAGAACGCGCAAATCCATGCCAGCCTCGAGGCAGTGGGTGGCAAAACTGTGCCGGAAGGTATGCGGCGAGACTTGCTTCGAAAGGTGCATCGTATGCTGCTGCACAATCTTCCAGGCCCCCATGCGGGTCATGGGCTTGCCCCGGGAATTGAGAATTATGTTGTCTGTAGTCGGGTGGGTGAGGGGGCGGCCGAGTTCCAGCCACGCTTTCAAGTTTTCTTTAGCTTTGCTCCCGAGGGGCACCAGGCGCTGCTTGTTGCCCTTGCCGATGGGCGTGAGCCATTCGTTGTCCAGGTCCAGTTGAGAAAGCTTGATTCCGAGGGTTTCCGAGATGCGGAGCCCCGCGCTGTACATGAGTTCAAAAAGGGCGGTGTCGCGCAGCGGGTTCTTGCCGTTAGCCGCACTTTCAAATACACTGTCCACTTCTTCACGAGTCAGGTACTGCGGCAGGTAATGACCGAGTTTGGGGCGTTCGAGCATCGATTCGGTGCTGTAGTCGTATTCGCCCTGGTTCTGCATGTACTTGAGGAACCCGCGCAGGCTCGAAAAATGCCTCGCGATGGATGTGGGGGAGTATTCCTCCTGTCCGGCGGTGAGCGTCAGGAATTCGTCCAGCTTTTCGGGGGTCAATTCCTTGAGGTCCAGGCCGATTTCGTCGAGCCAGCCTATAAAATGCCGCAAGTCCTCCTGGTAGCTCTGGATGGTGGCGGGGGAAAGGTTCCGCTCCACTCCCAGAAACGCCAAATAGGCATCCATGCGGTTTGTGTTAAGGCTCATGATTAAAATCTAAAAATCTAAAAGTGTAAATAGTGAGAGCATAATTCTTTTTTAAAGGATATATGTTAAATCGTAAGGATATAAGAGCGTCGGCCAAGGAAGGGGAGGGTGCAGGGAGGGGACCGTGCGGCCTTCGCAGTAGTGTGCAAACGAGTGTCGCGACGGCCTGCTTGCAGGCCGGCATGACCGAGTGCAGCCACTGACACCGTAGGTGTCCACTCTGAGCTGGGTCCCCTCCCGCATATTTTTCATTTTATTTTCTAAAAAAAAAGCCTCACCCCTTGACAGTCGTCAAAATATATTCTATAATTGAGCGCGTCCTAAGCGACTATGGATGATTAGCTCAGTTGGTAGAGCAGCTGACTCTTAATCAGCGGGTCGCAGGTTCGACCCCTGCATCATCCACGAAAAACCGTCTCACCCCGAGGCGGTTTTCTTTTTTGCCTACATGTCATTCCGGCCTTGATCCCGGCGGACAGCACTTGGCAACTTGTTGCCTAGTGCGCATGGCCACCTTTAGGTGGGAATCAGCTTTTATGCCTTATATAATTGTATTTAATTACAACATTATTATTATTTTCCCATAACCTTATTCCATATAAAATGCTATATTGCGAGTGTAAAGTTTTGTTTTTGAGGAATTTGGATTAAATGAAAATTGTTCTGCCCGTCGCCGGTAACGGACTGCGTCTGCGGCCTTACACTGAGAATGTGCCGAAGTGCTTGCTGCCTGTTGCCGGTAAGACTATTTTGGATTGGATTGTTGAAGATTCTTTGAGCTTAAAGCCAACCGAAACGATTTTTATTACCGGCTACAAGGCCGAGGCTGTAGACTCTTTTTTGGAAAAGCGACCGGCCTGGGGTAAAACCCGTGCTGTGGTCCAGTCCAATCCCCAGGGCCTGGGCGAAGCGATCAGCCTCGCACTGCCTTACGTGGATGACGATGAACCGCTCCTGATTATTCTGGGTGACACTCTTTTTGAAGCAGATTTGTCCATTCTCCATAATGTGGACGAAAATATCCTTTATACCTACAAGGTCGAGGACCCACGCCGCTTTGGTGTAGCCGTGACCGACAGTACCGGTCGCATTATGCGCCTGGTCGAAAAGCCCCAGGAATTCGTGAGCGACGAAGCCATTGTGGGTATCTATTACATCAAGGATTCCAAGGTGCTCAAGCAGTGTCTCAAGTACCTGATGGATAACAATATCCGCACCAAGAACGAATTCCAGCTCACAGACGCCCTGCAGATGATGCTCGAAAAGGGTTGCCATTTCCGTACCGCTCCGGTGCAAAAGTGGCTGGACTGCGGCCTTGCTGAAACGCTTCTCGAAACTAACGCTCACGTGCTCAAGCGCATCGACAATTCCGCCTCGGTGAATCTCCCTGGCGTTAAGGTGATCGCTCCGTGCTACATCGGCAAGGGTGTGAAGATTGCGAACAGCACCATCGGTCCGAACGTGTCGGTAGGCGATGGTTGCGTTGTCGAAAACAGCACCATCAGCAACGCCGTGCTATGGGATTCCGTCAAGGTGAGCGGCCAGACGCTTGACAACGTGATTCTGCACGAGTAATTTTACTAAATCATTTAAGAAGCCGCCCCGGTTCACGGAGCGGCTTTTCATTTGTGTGACTATTCGTCTTTTACGCAGCGGACGTTCAGACCGGTTCCCTTGGTAAAGCGGTAGCCTTGAGGTGATCCTGATACGACTGTATTTCCGCTTATTTCAAAGTGGTGGATGTTGCTGGAGGAGTAATAATCCGTTGGAATCGTTGATACGACGTACTCAATATGGGCGTAGGCGGTATCTGCGTTTGTTAGCGAGGAATCTTTATACCAGAGTCCAGCAAGACGGCGGTCGTAATCGAATGAACCGTTGTCCGTGCGTATGCCTGTACCCCTGAGTTTGAATAAACTGATCCTCTCGGTATTATCAGATCCGTAGGGATTCTGTTGCCAGTAATCAAGTTCGCGAAATTCAGTGGAATATCTTAAAACATTCAACACGTCGCGATACTCGTAGGCGTCGGGCAGGTGCCAGCCCGTAGGGCATGCCTTTTGTGCGTCATTCCAAGTGTAGAGTCTTCCGTAGGTATCGCAATTGCGGTCTATGTTCTGGTAGCACCAGCTGTTTGTTGTTTGATAGTTCAAATTTTCGACCATCCAAGTTTGTTCGCCCAGCTGGAGGGTCTTGTAAGTTTGCCCGTCTCGGGTATCCTTTAGCGTGTTGTAGACTGGAGTCCATTCATCACCGGAACAGGTGTATTTTATGTGACTGTATGTGAATGATTCTCCACATGGTGTTCCCTGCATGACTTCGTTTAATGTGGCTCCATCCCACCAATTAGCTTTGCAAATATAGTGGCTGCCGTCCAAATTGATTAGTTTGCCTTCGCGTTCAGGGTTGCATAGGCCTTCCTGGATTGCAATATCGCCAACGTATATCCAATAGTATTTAAAATTGGGGACATACTGACATTTATGAATTTTATTCTTGTAAGACGCCAAGGTCCCATTTTGTGCGCTGGTACATGCGGAATCGGTTACCGCGGTTGGCGTTGCCCATTTTTGGTTTGCGCAAAGGTATTGGACATTCTTGTAGACGGCAATAGCGCTGTCATTTTCGGTAGTGCATTCGCCGAGGCTGTATTGGGCTTCTGTAATGGATTTCCAACTACCGGAAGCGCATTCGTAGTAACTCGATCCGGACTTGATTCTTTCGCCGTTGTTCTTGGAGGTGCATAGGCCGATGCTCTTTTCAAGGGCGGTCTGTAAGCGCCATGAGCCGTTGTCGCAGACGTAGCCCTTCAATAAGCTGTCCTGGGTTGCCGCGGTGCATGCGGCGTAGTCGTTGATCGTGAGCCTTGTCCAGCTGTATCCGGCGGCGGTTTCCTTGCATTCGTATCCGAGAGAATCCTTGTGCGGGATTTTCCTGACACCGAGGCTATCCTTGCTGCACATTCCGTATACGTAAGAAAGCGAGTCGATCTTTTGCCATTCGTAGTTATTGCAAAGGTAGTAGGCCCTGGGGGTTGTGGTGGTCCTATACATGGAACCGTCGTTTTTCTTGGTGCAGTAAGACATGCCGCTGACGGGTGGTTCCGGGAGCACATTCCACTTTTGGTTGAAGCAGGCGTAGGTCTTGGAATCGTAAGTGTAGAGAATGTCCTTGAGGGAATCGGTGCAGGCGCCGTAGTATTCTTCGGCCGATGCGATGCGCCATTCGCCCTTGTCGCAGATGTACACGTTGCTGCCCGATGTCCTGACGCTGTTTTGCTTCTTGGCGTTGCAGATTCCGTAATAGGTTTCCATGGTGGTGGCGGTACGCCAGGTGCCTCCGGCGCAGATGTAGCTGGAGCTAGAAATGCGGTAGATGGAGTCTGTCTTGGTGGTATCGCATTTGCCGATGATGTCGTTTGGATCGGTGGTCGATGTCCAGGAGTAATTGCTGCAGATATAGTAGTAGCGGTTGTTCTCGTTCACGACTTCGCCAAGGCGGCTCTTGTTGCAGACGCCGAATTCCTTTTCTTGGGAGGTGAGGGTGCTCCAGCCGTCTTTGCGGCATACGTAGCTCTTGCCGCCGTAGAAGATGGAATCGCCGGCGTTGGCGGTAGTACATTCGCCGTACGTATCGAAGAGGGTCTGTTCCTGCCAGGAGAGGGAGTCGCATTTGTACGAGGTGCCGTCAGATGCCGTTAAGACCTTGCCCTGCTTTTGCTTGGTGCAGAAGCCGAGTTCCACTTCGGTTTCGCTCATGATGCGCCAGTCTTCGTCTTGGCACACGTAGAGGAAGCTCTTGTAGTAGGTGTCCCATTCGTTGTCTTCGGTACAGTCGGGAACCTTGTAGAGTTTCTTGAACCATTTGCCGTATACGCAGCGGTACTGTGTCTCGATCTGCTGAACGTAGGCTTCGTCGCCGGAGTAGCAGCTGTCGGGGAGATCCGCAGCGCTCTTGACGATGGTGTCGGCGTCTACCAGATTGTCGGTGCTGTAGTAGCTGGACGAGCTGTAGCGCGAGCTGGATGAGGAGTAGTAGTAATAATCGTAGCTGGAAGACGAATACCAGTCGCTGAACATGTCTTCGTAGTAGTCCTCGTTGGTGTAGTTGGAGCCGTAACCGCTACAGCTGATGAGGGCGGCGCTAGAAAACAATAAGATGCTGGCTAGGGCGATATTTAATCGCATAAATCCTCCTAATATCTATGTAAATTATAGAAAATATTTAGAGGATATAAACGAAAAAGACCTTCCGAAAGAAGGTCTTTTTTCGCGGGATAGACGAGGCTTGAACTCGCAACCTCCGGCGTGACAGGCCGGTGCTCTAACCAAAATTGAGCTACCACCCCAGTGGTCTTTGTTTGGTCAGTTTCCTAACCGAACGAGCCAAATATAAAAACATCGAATTGTTCTGTCAAGGGATATTGGCGAAAAAAGTGAAAAAAAGAAAGATTGTTTTGAAAAACAAAAAAGACCCACATCGTGTGAGTCTTTTTTACTGGAGGTGAGGGGAGTCGAACCCCTGTCCAAAATCACGTCCATGCACGTTCCTACAAGCTTTCCCTTCGGATTTAAGATCTCGTCTGATCTACGCCCAAGAAGGTCGGCGCGGACTTTGACCAGCCTAGTAGATCTCGGACGCACTCCCTAGGCATGGATGCATCCTATCCCATATTGCGTCCGGACTTTCACCCCGATGGGAGCGGAATGAGGCCCGGCGTTGCCGTTAATTAGGCAGCGAGTGCGTAGTTTTCGTCAGCACTTATTTTTTTTCAGACTTTTTTACGAGTGCCCTCGTCTGAGACCTCGGCTTGCAACTAACACTTCGGTAACCCTGTCGAAACCAAAGCACCCCCAAGGTGAGAGCCGCGACAAAATGCTTGCATTTTGGCATGGCCGAACCGCGGGTGATTCTACCGAAGGTAGAATCACCCCTAATAGGGATTATTAGTTGACTTAAATATACAAAAACATTGCCAAGTCTCAAAGATTTCTCAAAGCCGTTTACGCTAAAATAGCCGGAATTTCTATCTTTTCTTTACAAATTAAGGGTGGGATTGCATAGAAATTTAATGCAATTCCAAATATACACGAGGATGACATGAGAGTTTTTCAAAAGACTATTAGTCTTTTTGTGTTTGCGTGTGCAAGCTTCTTGATTTCCGCCTGTGGTGATTCTGGCAGTTCTAGTTCCGATGATTCTGAAGATGACGAACTTCCTGCGCAAAATATTGATGTCGACCGTAAGGTTTCTGATGCCGCCTATTACAAGGATCGGTTCTACAATTCCAGTACGGGGTCTTACGTAAATACGATTCAGTTCGGTATGTATATCTGGCTCGAAGAGAATTCTTCCGAAACGACCACTTATTCCGGCAGTTCCGTGTGCTACGACAATGTGCCTGAGAATTGTTACATCTATGGCCGCTTGTACAGTCCAGGGGCTTATAAATGCCCGAGCGGTTTTACGGTTCCTACGAAGGACGATTGGTCCAAAACCATGAGTTACCTGGATCAGAACGCTAAAATGAATGGCGTCTTTGGATTCTCGAAGGGTGGTTATTGTTACGAGAGACAGGGGGATGTTTCTTGCTCTGGAATTGGTAATACGGGCTACTACTTGGCGAAGGATAGCGCTGTTGCCGAGGTTAATGGACATTCCGTTTCTTTTAGTGCTTCTAGTGACAATGGCTTTTACCAACTCCGTTGTGTGAAGTACACCTATATTGTTGCAACGGAAACGGATTTGCCCCATTGCGATACGACCAACCAATATGGCATGAGTCTTTACTATGTCATGAACAAGAAGAGTAACTTCCGCTGTATTGGTACGCGCTGGGTTGATGATTTCTCGGACAACTGTGGCCATGTAGATGACAACATGTTCGGCGTCTACAATGATTCCATGTACATCTGCAAGGGTAATAGGTGGTTGTTGGCCGATATTAGTGATTCCAAGGATTCCTGTACCGAAACCAAGGAAGGGACTACGTTCCTGTTCAACGGCAAGTATTATGCTTGCGAAAAAGAACGCTGGCGTGAGTTTACCAAGGTCGAAACCTATCTCGGATATTGCAACGAGAAAAAACGCGGTACGCTGGATTCTGTTCCTACGGTATACAAGGTCTTCAGTTATGAAGAAGGCGGCGATACCCGCAAGACGGTCTACTCGCGCTATGTTTGCGATTCCCAGGGGTGGCGTGAAGCGGGTCTGTCTGACTTCTTCGGCAAATGCGATTCTTCCAAGGTGGGTAAAACTGCTGCTTATGAGGGTGTTGACTACGTATGCCGCGACATGAAGTGGGATGGATTAACGGAAGATGAACTGATAATGGGTGCGTGCACTTCTAAAAATCAGGGCCAGTTCGATTCTTCTGAAGCCAATCTTCTGTACATCTGCGATAGTAACGAATGGCGTAAGGCGACCAAGGAAGACTACTTGGGAGAATGTACTACCAAACGCGAAGGTGAAATTCTCGTTTTCGATTCCATCTACTATATCTGTGAAGATGAATATTGGGACAAACTCGACGGAATGGGCTCACTTCTTGGGTTGTGTAATGAAAAGCGTCAGGGCGAGGTGGATACGGTTGCTTTGCCTTACGAAAAAAATGTTAAAGAGGTTTACATCTGCGATAGTAGCTGGTGGCGTGTACTTTCTGCCAAAGATGTGGATGGCGAATGTACGAATGAAAAACTAAATAAAGTGATTCAGGTCGGTTTCAAGAAATGGTATTGCTATCATGATGTTTGGTATAAGATGGATGAGGTGGAAGAGGCTCATGGATTGTGCCTCCAAGAGGACTATGGAAAAGAAGTTGCTTTGTATGGCAACCATTATGTCTGTCAAAGAGAGGGTTGGAGAGAGCTGACGAAAGTGGAGCGTACGTTAGGTGTTTGTACCGACTCTATCGAAGGCAAGGTCGAAGTGATTGGCGATTCTACCTACAAGTGTCAATCTTTCGAATGGGTTCGTAAATCCAGCCGTGAAATTTTGGGCGATTGTGATAAATCGGTTTATGGCAAGACGGGCTCCTATTCCGGCGTGACGTATGTTTGCCGCGTGGATGGCTGGAGCGTTGCTAACGCCCTGGACGAAGCCCTCGGTATCTGTTCGCCCCTGAATGCCGGCGTAATTAAGCAGAAAGGTACATCGGATTATCGATGCGAAGAAGATGGCTGGACCTTGGTCGATGCGAATATTGCCAGTTTGGGTGAATGTACCAGCGATACGGTGATCATGAAAAAAGTCGAAGGCACCTACTACTATTGCAAGGACCATGAATGGAATGTTGCCGAATCTATTGATCAGGTGTACGGCAAATGCAATGATAAACGCAAAGCGACGGTTACGTATAAAGATACGTTATACTATTGCAATGACTACGCGTTTAGCGGTGATGGTTGGATGCTTTACGAAGATGTCGATATGTCTCAAGGATATTGTGGTGTGTCAAACGACACCTTGACTTTTAAGGGAATTCGTTACATGTGTAAGAGCAGTCGGTGGAGTGAGGCCTCTATTCGTGAATATATGGGAACTTGTACTTCCGCTCGCGAAGGCCATGTCATGTATAATGGAATTGATTCCAGTGTTTGCACCGAAGGAAAATGGGTTGCAAAACCCTTCAAAACTATGACGGATCCTAGAGATTCGAAAAAATATGAGATTGTCGACATTGACGGCGTGACTTGGATGGCGCAGAATTTGAATTATAACGATGCTTCGGATTCTACGGAATGTGTGGATGAAGATGAAATAAATTGCGGAGAAAGAGGCCGTCTTTACAGCTTTACTTCGGCTAAAAAAGTCTGCCCGACGGGGTGGCACCTGCCCGATTCTTCGGAATGGAATGCCATGGTTTCATATGTCGATACGCTTTATCGCTATGCGGGCTCAAGTCCTTTCTGGCATGTAAGTAATAATTATTTGGGATTAGAAATGATGTCGACTGGATTGAAAATCGCATACTTGCGAAATGGCTTTGATGCGGCGGAAATGCGGTATAGAGTGAGTGATGGTGCTTATTACTGGTCTGCGGAAGCTGGCGTAAAGTCTTTTGGATACCAATATGAAGACAACCAATCCACTTCGGGACAGATTCAAAATGAAAAGGCCATTGGTGTCGCGGTCCGTTGCGTAAAGAATTAGGGTAGGGGGAAGACTATGAGGTTTTTCGAAAAAATGAATCGTGCAAATTTATTTGCCTTGGTAATAGCCTTGTTCTGCGGGGTTTTCTACGCTTGTAGCTCAACTTCAAGTTCTTCGAGTGATGCGGACGAAGAAGATGTTCTTAAGAACAACGGTGGAACGGATTCCCTGAGCAAGGCGGATAGCCTTAAGCTGGATCGCTTTAATGTGGCGGCCGAAGGGGAAGTCCTTGCCAAGGATGGACAAAAGTATAAGACGCTTACGGTGGGTTCTGTTACCTGGATGGTGGAAAACATGAACTCCGAAGAACCGCTGCTTGCCAAGAGCACTTGCTACGATTACGCCGAAAGTTGCGATTCTGATGGTCGATTCTATATGGAAAACAACTACAGCGATGCTGAAGAAGTTTGCCCGGAAGGATTTACGCTGCCTTCTATTGCCGCTTGGAAGGACCTGATTGCGCAAGGGGTTGATTTCAACTTGGAACTGGCCGGTATATGCGACAAGAACGATACGCTGGAATGTCACGACAATAAAAAGTTGGCCAGGTATCTTGCCTACGGTGGTGAGGCCATCGTCCTCCAGAAAGATGCCAAGGGCAAGATTTCGTATGAAATCCAGAGTGTTTCGACATACGGTTTTTATTCTTTGCGCTGTGTCAAGAATCGCTCGATTGTGACCAAGCTGACAGACCTTCCCCTATGTGACGCCTCTAATGGCAATGTCCCGATTACGATGGTAGTAGACAGTTTGGCTTATTATGAATGTTCCGCTTCAGACGAAAAATGGCTTGTTTCGGATAGCAAGGCTTGTCAGGAATCTGAAAAGATGGACTTCTTCTTGTCTGGCGACCGGCTGTATGTCTGCGATGATCGTTGGCGTCTGGCGACCGTTTCGGATGTGAATGTCACCTGTTCCGGAGACAATCTGGAACAGGAGTATCTGCTGAATGACAAGCGTAATGCCTGTACCAAAGAAGGCTGGATTGTATTGGAATATCCGGCTTCAGAACTGGGGTACTGTGGCTCAAAGCAGCAAGGTATTATCGCGACAACTTCTAACGGGATGACATATGGCTGCACAAAGAATGGATGGAAGGAACCCTTGATAACGGATGTTTATGGAGAATGTGACGAAACGAATCGCTTCAAGGTTGTAGAATTCCAGAAAAAATCCTATTTCTGCGATAAAGGCGGAGACTGGAGAGTGCCTTCCGCGCTTGAATCTTCGATAGGTTTTTGTACCGATAGCCTAGAGGGGGCCTTGAAAACAGAAGTTTATGACCTGTACAAGTGCGAATCTGGTGAATGGTATATTGCCGATCCCCTTGAGTATCTTGACCCTTGTAATGTCTCGAAGGCGGGAGACACTACCTTGGTGTCGACTTCCAAGTTCCTGTGTACAGGAATGGGCTGGATTTCGGGAACGGGCCTCGAAGACGCTCACGGTTTCTGTCTTGGTGCAAAGAACAATTCCGTGGTGGAATATTCAGGCGGTTATTACAAGTGCATTGCTGAGGAATATCGATGGAACGAGGAAAATTTTAAAGATTACGCGCCTCTTTGCGATTCTACCTCGGTAGGTGAAAAAATCACGGTCGGCGGTGTCGAATATACATGCAGTCTGGATCATGGTGGCTGGTATGTTCCTTTCGTTATTCCGCCGATACCCATCTATCCTACGACGTATCCTTCTGGCTATTAATCTTTTGCTATCTTTGCGGGCGTGGTAGAATCCCTTTCAGAATTTCTTACTTTTGCCCGCTCGGAAACTCTTTCCCTCTTCAGCAAGGCTGAAGGGGGCGCTATTCATATAAACGGAGCTACGGTGCCGTTGGCTTCTATGATGGTTGTGGCACGCTTCCTTAAAAAGCCGGCGCCGATTCTGGTGGTGGCGAAGGACTACAAAAGCGCCGAGAACTGGGTCGAAAATTTGGAAGGGCTTTTAGGCGAAGAATTTGTCCGATTTTTCCCGTCGATTGGCTTGAAACCTTACGAAAAGAAGGTGCCTTTCGAAGGGGTTGTCGAAGAACGCCTTAAGTTTTTCCGCGATGTAGAAAGCGAAAACCCGTTTATTACGGTATGTCCGCTGGATTCCTTCTTGATGCGGCTTCCGGCTCCACATACGGTGATGAAGGATTGCCTGGAACTCAAGGTGGGTGGCGTTGCTGAACCTTCGTCGCTGCGCCCCTGGTTCCTGGACCACGGCTTTGTGGAACAGCCCGTGGTTTCGGGCGTGGGGGAATTCTCCATTCGCGGCTGCATTGTCGACGTAAACTGTCTTCTGTACCCGCACCCGATCCGTATAGAATTCTTTGGCGACGAGATTGAATCTATCCGCAGTTTCGACATTTTCTCGCAGCGTTCCGTAGAGACCATGAAATCGGTGAAACTTTTCCCGATGGGCGAATTTACTGTCAAGGAACACGAGGCTGCTTGTTACAATGGCGACCTTTCGGGGCTCTGGTGGCATCGTGGGCGTTACCAGACGCTGGATTACAGCCTGTTGGATTATTTGCCAAAAGCGTCCATGGTTTTCGAAGAATTGTCCCTCTTGTCGGAAAATGCTTCGAAGTATTATGTGAACTGCGAGAATACTTTCCGCGAAGTTCGCCAAGTAGATTCCGAGGCGGTGGATCCGGCGCATACCTGGTTCAAGATGGGGGAGCTTTCCCGCAAGTTTGTGGACCGCACCTCCATGGATGTTTCCCGTGTACAACTCAACGACGGCAATAGCCACGAACTGAATTGCAAACCGCAGGATTTCTCGTCCAACGGCACCGATGCCGTGGCCAAGGAAATCGAAGAATTTGCTGCCCGTGGCGGAACCGTTTATGTGGTGGCCCCCAATGCGGGTGCCCTGAACCGTATCAAGCAAATGCTTGAGGGGTTGCCTGTAGAAGACTACATTGTCGGCAACATGTCCGAAGGTTTCTGGCTCGAAGACGATGGAATCGCCTTCCTCACCGAAACCCGCATTTTTAATCGCCATTCGAACAAGACCCGTAAACGCAAAATTGCGGGATCCGTTTCCAGTGCCCTCATGATTGAGTCGCTGAACCGCGGCGATTATGTTTCTCACGAGGACCATGGCGTGGGCAAGTATTTGGGGCTTGTGCGTGTGAATGTAAACGGCGGCATGGTGGACTGTGCCCTGTTGGAATATGCGGGTGGTGACAAGCTCAAGTTCCCCGTGGCGGATTTGCAAAAGATTGAACGCTTGGATACCCAGGAAAATGCTCCTAAATTGGATCGTTTGGGCGGCAAGGCCTGGGAAAATCTCAAGGAACGGGTCAAGAAAAAGGTTATCCAGATTGCCCGGGAACTGGTGGAACTCTACGCCAAGCGCGAATTGGTTGACGGCTTTGACTTCCCGCCCGATGGCAAGTTGCAGAAAGAATTTGAAGATGCTTTTGAATACGACCCGACTCCCGATCAGGTGAAGGCTACCGAAGATATCAAGCGGGATATGGAAAGCCGCCGCCCCATGGACCGCCTAATTTGTGGCGATGTGGGTTTTGGGAAGACAGAAGTTGCCATGCGTGCGGCCTTCAAGTGCGTGGTCAGCAAAAAGCAGGTGGTGATGCTGGTGCCCACAACGATTCTCGCTGCCCAGCACTACGAGAATTTTATGGACCGTTTTGCGGGCTTTGGCGTAAACATTGCGCTGGTGAACCGCTATAAGAGCCCTAAAGAGAAGAAGGAAATATTCAAACAGGTTTCCGAAGGCAAGGTGGATATCTTGATTGGAACCCATAGCTTGCTTTCCGAGAAAAACCAATTCAAGGATTTGGGCCTTTTAATTATCGACGAAGAACAAAAATTCGGCGTGAAGCAGAAAGAAAAGCTTCGCGAACTTCGTCTAGCCGTAGATACCTTGAGCATGAGTGCGACACCGATTCCCCGTTCCCTGCACTTGAGCATGACGGGTGTCCGCGATATTTCGTTGATCAATACGCCTCCCATGAACCGTTTGCCTGTCGAAACTACGCTCATGAAGCGAGACGATATGGTAATTAAGCGGGCTATCGAAGACGAATTGGCTCGTGGGGGTCAGGTATTTATCGTAAATGACCGTGTCCAGAGTATTTATACCCTTGCCGACGAAATCCAGGAAATGGTGCCCGATGCCACCGTGGGCATTGCCCATGGGCAAATGAATGACCGGGACCTGGAAAATGCCATGGACGCCTTCATTTCGCGCAAGTTCGACATTCTGGTAAGTACCAGCATTATCGAATCGGGCTTGGACGTTCCCAACGCCAATACGATTATCATTATTAACGCTCACCATTTTGGCATTAGCCAGCTTTACCAGATGCGCGGCCGCGTGGGCCGAAGCAGCGTGCTGGCCAAGGCTTTGCTTGTGATTCCTGCCCAGAATGAAATTTCTACGGAATCCATGCGTCGCCTCAAGGCTCTGGAGCAGTTTACGGATCTAGGTAGCGGTTACCAGCTGGCCATGCGTGACTTGGAAATCCGCGGTGCGGGTAACTTGCTGGGTCAGGAACAGCACGGCTTTATTGCCGAAGTGGGCTTTGAAACTTATGTGCGTTTGGTCCGCGAAGCGGTGGATCAGTTGCGTGGCGGTACCGCCGAAAAGCCTATTCAGACACGCGTGGAAATCGGCGTGGACGCTTACCTGCCCGAAGATTATATTCAGGATGGTCTCACACGAATTTCGATGTACCAGAGGATTTCTCGCGTAAGCCACACCGACGAAATTGCGGGGCTTGCCCAGGAGCTGGCGGATCGATTCGGGCCCGTGCCCGAAGCCGCCAAGATGTTGCTGCTGGTAACCGAAATCGGTCTCTTGGCGGGGCGGCTGCGAATTCAAGGCTTGGTGCAGCGGAAGGGTATGCTGGCGGCCACCTTCGCCGAATTCCCGCCGCCCAATCCGCGCATCATCAGCGAAATGTATGCCAATACCCAATTCCCCATGCGAATTATGGGCGGCTCGCCGTTGCAAGTCGTCATTGAACTCGGTAAGGGGAACGCCGTAGAATTGGCCGAAAAGGCTCTCAAGGAATTCAGGGCTTTTGCTGTGATTAAAGCAGATTCCGTGGTGACGGTTTCACACTAGATTTTTCCGCCAGGAACTCTAGTGGCTCACCAGTTGCTCTGTTTCTTTTAACTGCTCAATAAGGGCTTCCGCGATTTTTTCGACGGATTCGTTCTTGAGGAGATTCGCCGTGCAGAATGTTTCGTCGGCATCGGTCTCGAAACGTATCTGTTCCGCAGGAATTTGCGGAATGGCTGCAAGTGTGGATTTCTTATGAAATGAATCGAGGTGCAACGAGAAAATCGGATTCAGGGCTTGGGCCGCGTTGACGATTGATATGTCGCCACCAAAACGGTGGAACGTGACATGAATTTTCGGGGCTCTTTGACGAGACTTGATATTCGATTTTTTTCCTGGATAACCGCAGTCTTCCAGAACCTTGATAATGCGCCCGTAGTCGCCAACGCAGTGAATATGCAGGTCTCGATGCATGTTGCGTGCGAGTTCCACCTGCCTTCTAAAAACTTGTTCTTGAAGGCCACCTTCGGCGTAACCGTCATAGCGTTTGTCTAGACCGCATTCGCCCACATTGGCGTCGGGATAGTTGTCAAGAAGCGATTCCAGACGTTCCCAGTCGGCTTCGGTGACGTCACCGGCGACTGTGGGGTGAATGCCGTAGCTGCGGGTAGAACCTTCAAAAAGGGGAGCTTCCATCTTCTGCAAGATTTCCCATTCCCAGGGCTCGCAAGCGATGGCATTAAAGCTTAAACCCCTCTTGAGAAGGGCCCGAGCAAGCAAAGTTGGCTGGGGTAGCCGTGCCAAATGAAGATGAAAGTCAAACATATACTTAATATACTCCCAAAAAGGCGTTTTTTATTCAATTAAATAAAAAAAGTTCTTGTTTTTTTGTTAGAAAAAGCCTAATTTATGGGTATTAGTTACCCCTGCATTAAAAAGGAGTTTTTTATGCGCGATCTTTTGGAAAAAGCCTTAAATAAGGGTTTAGGAGTTTCTTTTACAGTTGAAGGCGGTTTTGCGGTTATCCGTATTACGAAAGGTGCCGATGTGGTTGCGTCTTGTAGCCTTGGTTCGGCTGATTTCCGCACCAGTGTTGAAGATTCCTTGCAGTCTCTTTTGCTTGACCTGGAACGCAAAGGCTTGTAATATTCCAAGTTGAAATAAGAACAAAAATCCCGCGGAAATTTCCGCGGGATTTTTGTTGTTTTATAAATTAGCCAGCTCGGTCATTTTGTGAGCAATAAACGCCTCGTATTAACGAGGCGTGTTTGCGAGAGGGCTGGCTTCAGAGTAAGGATTCTGTTGAGTTTAGCCAGCTCGGTCTGTTAGTTAATGCGGCCAACCAAGTTACCCGAAATCATGTAGTCCTTGGTGCAGCCGTAGCTGTGGAAACCTGCGGACAGGCTGAAGCGGCTGGTGAAAGCCTTTTCCAGGTAGAGGGCTCCCAGAACGTCCTTCACGTGCTTGGGATCCTTGATGCCGTAGAAATCCTTGTGGTCGTGACGGTTGCCGACGTATTCAGCTTCGAGAAGAATACGGTCCACCACCGGTGTGTAGATGGCAAAGCCACCGGTTACCGGAATCACCAGGTCGTCAGACATGTCCATGAGGGCTGCTTCGGCAAAGATGTCGACGATGTTGGAGATGATGGGCAAGTTAGCCTTCATAGAAGCGTTGTGCTTGATGTCGGCCTCGCTGTCGTAAACCACATCGAACACGTTGCTACGATAAGCGAGCTGAATCTTCAGGGCAGAGATGCCTGCGAGGTTGTGGAAGTTGAATGCGGCACGGATGTCGCCCTTGTCCAGGTTTTCAGACTTGCTGATCAAGGACACGAAAGCGGACATGTTGTCAGACGGTGTGAAACCGAACATCAACTGGTTTTCGGAAGGCTGGGTAGAAAGGAATCCGGCCAGGTAACCGTCGATGTAGCCACCGAAGTAGTCACCGCTCTTGTCGGTGTTGTCCCAACGACCGACCTTGAAGGTGAACAAATCAGTTTCCTGCATGGCCCATGCTTCGTCCAGAGAGAAGTAGTCGTCAGCATACTGACGGGTGCCTTCGCGGAGCTGTTCCTTCTTGACCTTCTTGTCGATGTTGTCATCGGTGGACTTCAGGTCGCCCGGGTAGAACGCAACGCCAATCTTGCCCTTGAAGTCTTCGGTTTCGGCGAGCACTGCGAAGTTGGCTTCGCCCTTCCAGGTTTCGAGGTTGTCGCGCATGACGTCTTCTTCGCTGTTCCAAAGAACCTTGCCGGCTTCGAGTTCGAAGTCAGCGTTGATGTCGAAGTTGATCTGGTTAACCGTCATCACGGCGTTCTGGATCATTTTTTTCTTTTTGCGCTTTTTCTTCTTGGCGGGCTTCTGTTCCGGTTCGGCGGCAGCGACTTCGGCTGCCGGAGCGGCTTCTTCAGCCTTGGCAACTTCTTCCTTCGGCTGTTCGGCAGCGGCTTCTGCAGGGGCTGCTTCGGCGGTCTTTGCTTCTTCGGCGGCCGGTGCTGCTTCTGCAGGCTGTTCAGTCTTCACTTCGGCTGCGGGAGCAGCTTCAGCAGTTTTTGCTTCTGCGGCCGGTGCAGCTGCGGGGGCAGGAGCCGGTTCGGCCTTTGCTTCTTCCTTAGCTTCTGCTTTAGCAGGAGCGGCAGCTTCGGCCTTGGCTTCTGCAGCGGGCTTGGCTTCAGCCTTAGCTTCGGTCTTGGCAGGAGCGGCGGCAGGTGCAGCTGCGGGTTCTGCAGCAGGGGCCTTTGCTGCCGGAGCGGCAAATACGGCTGCTGCCATAATGCAAGAGGCTATAAACATTTTCTTCATAAAAGGAACTCCTTTATATATTCCACATCACAAATTTTAGAAAAATATTCTTTCTGTCATTATTTTTACATTCGCTTTTCATATAAAAAGTTAACTTTACTCCCACAAAGAGGTTTTGTTTTGAAAAAAATCCAATTTTTTACGTTTTTGATTTCGCTCTGTTGCTCACTTTCGTTTGCTCAGGAAACTTTATCCGTTTATAAGAAAACCGCTAGAGGTATCGACGAAAATACACCTGCAGGTTCCCTAGTATTTACTGACCAGATTCGTGAATTGCCACTCCCCATGGATTCCGTCAAGAAAGTGGTCGTTGTTAAAGAAACTGTGGAAGTCAAGGACCGCAAGGGCAACGTAAAAAAAGACAAGAAGGGGAGACCCAAGACCAAGGTGAAAAAACGCCGTGTTGTCACCTGGGAAAAGGTGGAACCCAAGGAACCCCCGCGTTTTGTGCCGATTCAGTGTAAGTATGGCGAGGTGTGGGTCCGTCGTGCCGACCTAGCCCGTTTCCAGCAGGCATCCATGGACTTGAGTGGTGAATATGCTTCTAGCACCGGTAGTGTGATCCTCAAAAAGTCCCCCACCAATCCCCGCTATTTCTCTTTTGTTATCCAGAATGGTCCCTTTGGCAATCGCGCCGAATTGGAAGCCAGCAACCTGGAACTTCGCGAAGCTAACGGACATGCCCGCCTGACTTATACCGAAGATGGCTGTACGGTAGATATTGCCGTGGCAGACCGCAAGGTGAGGGTCGCACAGCGAGGATGTGCCGAATACAATGCCGGCCAGTACAAGCTCGAAGGCGAATACAACATGTACAAGGGTAACCGTCGCGTCGTAGAAACCTTCAATATGCCCGAGCAGAGCTTCAAGTACAAGAAGTACCTGTGGTGCGGCAGTGGTTTTGACAGCTGCGAAAAAGTTAAGGACGATAATGGAACCGTGACCATCACCTGGAGTAAGGACGGCAATGGTTTCATTGAACGTGCTGCTGGCGAAGATTCCCACGTATATAGACCTTTCGAACATGTGATTCCCCATAAGCGCGACTTCTTTAACGGCGAAAAGCCTATTGCCATCAAGACCAAGCGTACCGACATGGCGGGCGAGTGGATGATCTGGTACTTCTATCCCCAGGCTCAGCGCTTCAAGATGGTTCGTGCCGGTATGCGCGAAGATATCGCCTACATGGAAATCTATGAATAAGGCGCTTGAAAAATCAAGAGTCCTCTTTTTGGATACTGGCGCCGTGGTGCGTCTTTTGCAGATGCACCCGGATTATTACCCCGTGGTGTCGTCGGTGCTTGATTTTGCCTACGAAAATAATTTGACTCTCCTGGTTTCAAATATTACTTTGTTTGAACTTTCGAAGAAGGCCTTTGCCGCTGGTGAAGGTCTCCTTTCTCGTCAGTATCGCGAGTTCTTTGAACATTCCCGCAATGTGAAAGCCTGCGAGGTAACTGGCGAAATTGCCGTCAAGGCGGCCGAATTTGCCGGAACCCACAAGCTGAATAATGAAGAATCCTTGCGGCTTGCCACGGCCTATGTCTGTGGCGCAGACTGCATTCTGACAGACTGTGCGTCTTTCCGTGACATGACGGACATCCCGGTTGTTCTACTCAATGAAGTAGAATAGAGCGATGTGAAATGTGGGATGTGTAATTAATCATCTTACACCTTACATTACACATTTCACATTATATCTGCGGTATTACCTGGTTGCCTTCAAAGGCGTTCTTGTAATGTACGAACAGCAAGGGCTTCTGGTAAACTCTAGCGGTCAGCACGTCGAATCGGCAGGGGGTATAAAAGCCCTTGGGGGCTTTGTCCTTTTGAGTGCTTAAGAAATGACAGGCGGTCTTCCAGATTTTTCGCTGTTTTAAGGTGTTTACGCGGGTGGCTGGATTCCCTTGCTGGTTATTCCAAACGGACTTGACTTCTACAAAAACGAGAGTCTCTCCGTCTTGCGCCACGATGTCCAATTCTCCGCCCTGGTAGGCGTAATTGCGTGCCACGATCCTATATCCCTGGCGGCTCAAGTATGCTGAAGCCTGGGTTTCAATAAAGTTGCCTTTGGGACGGTTGGTTGCTTTAGATGCGTTTTTAAACATAGAGTTCCTTTTCTGAGAGTGTCTCTATGTATATATACGCCGTTTTTTGAAAAAGCGGGGATTTAGGGAAGTTCCATTCCCAGCAGGCGGATTTCCGAAATGGCGAAATCTTCGTTTTCGGCTTCGAAAACGTCATCCAGGTAAATTTTGAGTTCGCTGGTTTCCATGGCCTGAATATTGGGATATTGCATGCCGCGGATATTTTCAAGTTTTACTTTCTGCTTGAATCCGTCCTTGGTTTCCAGCGTAATGGTTTTCGGCTTCTTGAAAATGCGGAAGCGGTCACCGAAGGCATCGTCCACGGACTTCTGGTAACCGATAGCAATACCGAAATGGGTTACGATGGCGTTGCCGTCAAAATACAGCGTGAGCACGGGATTCTGCGGCTTCTGGGGCATGGTGTAAAGCCAGGCCGTTTTAAGGTCGTTATCGTTCAGGTTATCCAGGGGGTAACCGCCAGAAATGTCAATTTCCAACTGCTTCGTTTCGAAATTTCCTAGGGCGTCGTTCCATTCCAGTTCCCGCAGGGTGCTTTCAGGCTTGTGGGTCAGCATCAGCAAAATCAGGAGCATGATGATGAGCGGGAAAATGAAGATGGCGAGAGCCGTCAGCTTTTTCTTGAGCATGCGGGCCCGCGGCGTAATGATGTTTGCCATTTCGGCAATGGAGGCTGTGCGACGGCGGAGCGGCGTGTGACCCATGGTGGGGCGCTGGGGGCGTACCGTTTTTTCCGTGGGGAACACCTGGTCGCAAGCGTCCAAGAATTCCTGCATATCGTGGAAGCGCTCGTTCAGTTTTTTCTTGAGGCACTTGAGGATCAACTTCGAAAGTCCGGGGGGCATGTCCTTGCGGAAAAGTTCCGGTGCAGGCGGCTGTTCCTGAACGTGCTTCAAGGCGATTTCTACCGGGCGATTACCTTCGAAGGGGAGGCGGCCGCAGGTCATTTCGAAAAGAATCACGCCCATGCTGTAAATGTCAGACTGAATGGTCACGTTGTCGCCGTGGCACTGTTCAGGGCTCATGTATTCGGGCGTTCCCATGGTCATGCCCGTGCGCGTGAGTCTGTCCTTTTCCATTTCCTGGATGTAGGAAATGCCGAAGTCCATGATGTAGACGCGGTTGTCGCGGGTAAGCATGATGTTCGAGGGTTTTACGTCGCGATGAACAATGCCCTTGCTATGAGCGTAAAGAAGTCCGCGTGCAATTTGGCGGATAATGACTTCGATTGCTTCGAACGAAAGCTGTTCCTTCTTGTGCAGAATGTCGGCAAGGTTAATGCCTTCCACATAAGTCATGGCAATAAAGAGCTGGTTCTTTTCTTGACCGAAGTCGAATACGTGAACGATATTCTGGTGGTCCAGTTCCTTCATCGCCTGCGCTTCCATATAGAAACGCTTGATCGCTTCTTCATCGGAAGAGGCGTCCAAAATCTTGAATGCGACTTCGCGTCCGAGCCTCTTGTCTAGGGCTTTGTAAACATTTCCCATGCCCCCCTTACCGAGGGTGCCAATGAGGTCGTAGTTTTCATTAAAGGGACGCGGAAATACTTCAGACTTTTGCGGGGCGATCATTTTGCTTTCTTAGACCAGTTTAGTTTTATTGCAACCACAATATAAAAACATAATGTGATGCCGAGGGCAAGAATTGTGTTTTCGATAGCGTCTTTGCGCTCTAGGAGCAGGTTTAAAAGGCTTGCCTGGTTGTAGCGGGACCAAATAATGGTCGAAAGAATGCGCCCGATAGCTTGCATTTGGTCCAAGGGCACCAGGGCTCCGGCCAAGGCGACCTGCGGAATAATCAAAAGCGGGAGCATGGCGTTTGCCTGTCCGGCGTTTTTGGAAAGCGAACTCACTACAAGGCCCACGGCTACAGGCGGAAGAACCATCAGGAGAATCACCAGCAGAAGTTGCGGGGGAGAGGGCCAGTTGAGAGTGCGGAAACCTACGAAGGTGTAAACGATAAGGGTCTGGATAAAGGCAACTACGGTGGGCAAAAGGGCTTTGGAGAGAATCGTCGGGAGTACGGGAACACCCTTGCGGAATTCAGCCTGCAAGATCTCTTTTTCCTGGACGATTTCTCGAATCGAAAGGGAGAGGGAAAGCCAGTTTGCCGAAAGGATAATGGCAAAGGCGACAATCCAGAGAGAGGTCAGGGTCGAAAAAATTTGCGAGAAAAGGAAGCCGATGATGAGAGGCT
>JAEEGG010001665.1_pt1 | contig 59093 bp, 51 predicted proteins | sample 9134161 | NCBI WGS metagenome assembly JAEEGG01 (sample SAMN16246543, study PRJNA631951) | gut metagenome | biome: gut microbiome; feature: rumen; material: CR-attached | host: Bos | place: Iran: Karaj | collected 2018-10
CTTGTGCGGGCCCCCGTCAATTCCTTTGAGTTTCATACTTGCGTACGTACTCCCCAGGCGGCATACTTAACGCGTTGGCTACGGTACCCGGGGATACCCCCGGACACCCAGTATGCATCGTTTACGGTGCGGACTACCAGGGTATCTAATCCTGTTTGCTACCCGCACTTTCGAGCCTCAGCGTCGATAAAGTCCCCAGCAGGCTGCCTTCGCCATCGGTGTTCTTCCTGATCTCTACGCATTCCACCGCTACACCAGGAATTCCGCCTGCCCCTGAACTATCCAAGAGATCCAGTTCGGACTGCAGAGCCGGGGTTGGGCCCCGGGATTGTACAATCCGCTTGAATCTCCGCCTACGCTCCCTTTACGCCCAGTAATTCCGAACAACGCTTGCACCCCTCGTATTACCGCGGCTGCTGGCACGAAGTTTGCCGGTGCTTCCTCTCAAGGTACATTCAATCCCGTCCGAAGGCGGGCCTTATTCCCTCATGACAGTGGTTTACACACCGAAATGCTTCTTCCCACACGTGGCGTTGCTGCATCAGGGTTTCCCCCATTGTGCAATATTCCCTACTGCTGCCTCCCGTAGGAGTCTGGGCCGTATCTCAGTCCCAATGTGGCCGATCACCCTCTCAGGCCGGCTACCGATCGTCGCCTTGGTGGGCCGTTGCCCCGCCAACTAGCTAATCGGACGCAAGCTCATCCCCTGCCGATAAATCTTTTGTCAAGGCCCTATGCAGGGCCCCACGATATCCGGTATTATCCGCGCGTTGGCACGGCTATTCCCGAGCAGGGGGCAGATTGCTTACGCGTTACTCACCCGTTCGCCGCTATCCATTGCTGGACCGCTCGACTTGCATGTATAAGACACGCCACCAGCGTTCGTTCTGAGCCAGGATCAAACTCTTCATTAATTTTTAAAGTCTTGGTCCCGTTAATCACGTTCGTATAATTGACTATTCCAAGAAATCTCTTGGACCCGTCACTAAGCACATCTCCGATTCCTTCAATCTTCCCGGCGGCCTCGCGGGCCTCCGTTCTCGTTCGTTTGAGCTCTTCAGCTCTCTCGTTCGAGGGTGAGGCCAATTATAGAACTTTCTGTGACGATTGTCAAGTGGTTTTGCGCATTTTTTTCATTTTTTTTCACTTTTTTCCATTTTTTTGTTCTATATCCACATAATAATCAATTTATCAACATTCTATTAACATATTTATTTTGACTATAGCCAATCATAGGCATTGTTTCTAGCCATTTTTTCTTTTTACCCGGTTCTTTTCTATAATTCCATATATGAGTTACGAATGCAGACACCTGAGAAACACATTCTGCAACAAGCGGAAAAAGGAATGCGATCCGGGAGCCCCCGGTTGCGTTCTCCGCGGACGGTTCGTATTCCCCTTCAGCGAATCCGCCAACGACTCTCACAAAAAGAAGCCTAAATCGGACAAGGACTAACTTACATTGTTCAAGCCCGGCTACATTTTCGAGAAAATCCTTTACAGGTTCCTGCTTGTATCAGGCTGGAAGCACAATGTCGTACAAGCTAATCTTAACTTTGTACACTCCAATCCGTCTATAACAATTTATACTAAAGAATATAAACAAATTATTTCTAATCTTTCTCGCCATGTCAGCGATATCCTTTTTGACTTCGGTTCATTCAAGAAATTGCCGCATAATTTTAGCAGTTATCCTTTCGAGAAAAACAACATTACATATAAATTATCTGAAGGTAGTGAACCTGTACTGAACAAGATGCGCGAAGGCGGAATATTCCTGACCGCACACTATGGTAACTACGAAGCGATTGGCCCCTGGCTTTGCCGCTTGGGTATTCCGCTCAAGGCAAGCTACATTCCACTAAAACCTGCATGGCTCAACCATATTGTCGAAAACAGAATCCGTTCTGTAGACAAAGTAAATTATTCCGTGAACGCCAAGAACCCGCGTGAGTTCTTGCGACTCATCGACGAAAAAAATCTATTCTGCCTTTTGATGGACCAGGACAGCCGAATCGAAAGCGCTGCCACGTCCACGTTCCTTGGGAAACAGGTACACGTCAATCCGCTGCCCATTTTTTTATTAAGGCACCGTCCGGAAACTCCCGTATTCATTTGCTGGCTCGAAGAAACTGCTACACAAAAAATCCTACACGCACTTGAAATCTCCCCGGCAAATAACAGCGTCAACGAAGCATTCAACAGCTGGCTCGAAAATCGAATCGCCGAAAAACCCGCACTTTGGTATGGATGGACACACCGGCGCTTCTACAGCTGCAATCCCGAAATCTATTCCAAATTGGAATAGATTCTTGACTACCGTTATAAAAAAATTTATATATCTATATAACAGAGTGTTGGGAAAATGCAGATACTTGAAAACGAAAATATTTCCAATATTTACGACGCGAAGGTAGTTCAGCCTATCGCGAAGCGTAAGCTCGTTCTTGTTCAAATCAATAGCCCAGCCCTAAAAAAATTCCGCGCCATGCTTTCGGAAGAATACCCCATTATCGACGTGGATTCCGAAAAAGAAGCATTACAGCTGGTAGACAGACAGCACGACAACATTTCTGCCGTTTTGTTCAATGTGGAAATGTGCAAGCAAAGCGGATTCTGGCTACAGAAAAAACTGAACGAAGACAAGCGCTTTGTGGGAATTCCGAACATTGCCGTTTCTGCAGTTGCAGATTCAGGTGACTACATTGCCTGCATTGAAGCCGGTGCAAACGATTTTTTTGAACCGCCGTTCCATAAAGAACTGATAATGCTCCGAATCAACAATACGATCAGGGGCAAGGACTCGGCAACGTTCTCGGAAGTCGAAAAAATCCTGAAGGAACTGCCATCGAACATTTACCTGAAAGACGCCGAAGGCAAGTACGTTTTTGCAACGCACTATTGGCACCATCTGCATACCGAAGGTGACCCGAACTGGACTATTCGCGGAAAGACGGATATCGAAATCCGCGAAGACAAGGAAAACGCAAAGAAAGCCATGGAATCCGACAAGGAACTTTTGCGCACGGGCAAGGGCACCAACTATGTCATCAAGGAACAAGGTAAAGACGGAGTCGAATACCTGGAACTCATCAAGCGTCCGGTCTTTGATGACGACGGTAAAGTTAGCGGAATTATCGCGCTTATCAATAACGTGACAGAAATTCAGTCGCTCAAGCTGGAACTCGAAAAACGTTCCAAGACGGATTCGCTCACGGGACTCCTAAACAAGCAGGAAACCGAAAGCGAAATTGCAAGTACCATCGGAAGGCATTGCGATGAACGCGGAGCCTTGATGATGATCGATGTGGACGAGTTCAAGGAAGTGAACGACAAATTCGGTCATGCCGCAGGTGACAGCGTACTCACGGCAATCGGAAACATTCTGCACAATTCATTCAAGGGAATGGATATCGCAGGACGTATCGGCGGTGACGAATTTATGGTATACTTGCGCGATATCAAGCCTGATACCGCAATCAAGCTTGCCGCAAAAATTTCGGATAAGGCAAGGCACCTTTTCGCGGGCGAGCCTTTAGAAAAACACGTTTCAATTTCAATAGGAATATCCGTATTTCCCGAACACGGTAAGAAATTCGAAGACCTGTATCGTGCAGCCGACATGGCACTTTACTTTGTAAAGGAACATGGCAGGGACTTTTACAAGATGTATTCTCCAAACTTGAAGAGTCTGCACGAATAACCTTGTGCTCCGGACGCATGCCCGGAAAATCTTCGTCTGTCCAGAATTTGGAATACCAGCAAAGGTAAATGAACGCGAGAAGCGTAAGACCTGCAATGCAGAATATCTTGAATAACAAGATAGTTGTTGCGTAATCAGTTGGTGTGTACATTCTAACCCCGTAGTGGAAAACCACAACACACCAAAAACCGCGCCAAATATATGTTTTGGCGCGGCGCAAGTCAAACTTTTTTGATTACGGGAATCTAGTATTAATTACACTAAATTGCTTACCGCAAAACTTAGTTCGCGGTACGCATTCCGGCAGCTTCGAAAGTGGCCTTGTTTTTCGGATCGGGAACTGCAACGTTCGTAATCCAGTTGTATTCGGCAATGCCGGCGAGACCGACACGGGCACAGAGCTGGTCGCGGGCCACATTGTAGGCATTGAGAATCTGAATCTTTTCGGTGTCGCTCGCCTTGTCGATACGTTCGGACCAGCGGACTCCGAGTTCAACGAGGGCGGCACTAGCCTTTACATAGAGTCTTGCCTTTTCGGCAGAGATTTCCGAAGTGTTGGGAGCCGTGAATGCATCGACCTGCACGATAGGTACAGTCTTCGGAGTGGATGCCTGTACCTGGTTCATTTCAGGTACGTTATCGTCGGCGCTATCGCAAGCGACAAACACCGGAGCTACGAAAAAAGAGGCGATCATCAACAACGCCACTTTTAGGATTCGTCTTGACATATCAGCCTCTTTTTCAAAATACTAGCGGCTTGTGGGCTCGAACCACAGACCTGCGGATTATGATTCCGACGCTCTACCAACTGAGCTAAGCCGCCAAATTTTTTCCAAATTTAGTCAATTAGTTTAAAAATTTCAAGGGGTTCATTCAAAATAAACTGTAGTTTCTACAAATTTTTCGCCCCATTCAATCAATTGCCAGCCTGGAGCAGACGTTTTCAGATTAAAATAGGGTACGTTGGGATCAATCTGGAACTGAGTTGCAGGCGCCACGTGCACAATCTGACGACCCATGTTCACTTCGAACTGGTGATGGTAGTGGCCCACGTAAATGTGAGTCAAATTCTTGATGTCGGCAAGAACATTCTGGACTTCGACCATATTTTCAAGATGATAACGCAAGTCCATGAATCGGTGACCACAAAAACAAGGCGGATGATGCATGAACAGGATGATTTCATCCTTGATCTTTGCCGTTTCGGATTTGAGCCAGGTCAACTGTTCCGGTGAAACATTGCCGCAGGCGCTATCCAGGAAAAAGATTGTCCGGCCCTGGAGGTCATAGCGGTAAAAACACCTGTCACCGTGGATCACGGATTCGAGGTCGAAATATTTCCGCATGACATTGAGGTCGTCGTGGTTGCCAGGAATAATGCAATAAGGAGTCTTATAATCCTTAAGCAGGGAGGCAACATATTCATATGCGCCCGGCTCGGAATTTTCCGAAAGGTCTCCGGACAGCACCAAAAGATCCAGGTTCTGCATGGACTTGGAATAGAGAGCCTTACGGAAATTCGCACAAACGTCGATTCCCTGTACGAGCTCGTCCCCATTTCCGATATGAATATCGGATATCTGACCTATTTTAAGGATCTTTGATGACATTTTGTTTGTACAATATAACTATTATATCTATGCAATGTTTCAGATTTTTTCCTTTTTTGTGCCAAATGTGACCAAAATCATAGCATTTTCAACATGATTTGGTGCATCTCCTGTGAATTGGCATTGAAAACTCACCTTTAACACTTATCAACATTGAAAAAAGTGAACATATTGAAAGTTTTCAACATTTATTTTTTTCATTTTTAGTTGTATAAATTTTTGCCTGTCATAGACTTATGATTTCGTTTTCACAATTTTATCCACTATTCACCCTACTAATTATCATTATCGTTTATATAAATATTTGATGTTTAATAGTATAGGTGTGAATTAAGATTTTCCCTCTTCTTTTTTTTGACTTTGAGAAAAAAAGACCAGGATTTTGTTCCTGGTCTTGTACTAAAGGTTGGGTCTAGTTCAAGGTGATTTTCTTTGTCATATCGAAGCTTCCCTTGACCTTGAGCAGGTAACTTCCGGACTTCACATCGCTCAGGTCGATGTTTCCGTTGGTGTAGCCGCTATCGACCGTGTTACCTTGCATGTCGAAGAGTCTGTAGTACACGTTGTCGCCAAATCCATCCAGGGTTACCTTGCGGCCTTTTACATAGATGGAGAGCATGGACGGTGCCGATTTCCTGGCAACCTTGTCTTCGGATTCGTCCTCGATGGTGCAAGTGAATGTCGAATCAGATTCGGTGCAGGTGAGAACGCTTGCCGTGCTGTTGTTCTTGATGGTTCCGACATTTGTTCCGTTGCAAATGACATTGTAGTTGCCTTTTTTCTTCTTCAGGGAGCACTGCGCAGATTCGTTCTTTTCGGACGGGTTGTAGACAGCGAATACCTTTATGTTGTTGCAGTAGAAGTACGTGGAATCGTCCTTCGTGAAGGTCTGGCATTTTTTCTTGTAGTCGATGTCGTCACCCGGTTCGACCGGCATGTTTGTACCTTCGGATTTATGGGCGAATACCGAGGGTTCGCTCTTAGAAATATCCTTGCCTCCCTTACAGGTTCCGTTGGGGCCGACTTCAAAGATGCGGAGCTGACCGTCTCCTGCGCTTGCGCCTCCGTCAAGCTTGAATCTGATAGTCTGGGCTTTGGCAAATGCCTGGGCGCAGCTATTGAGTTTATTTGCAGTTGGAGTCCAAGTCGGTTGCTTGAAGTCAGAAATACTCTTGCTTACCGTATTTACCTTGCTGCTCTTGGGCAAGGTGATATAGCAGGCGTTTTTGTCTGTACTATAGGGGTCGACGACTTCGAGATTTACATTTATATCGGATGTATAGGTGGCGCAAAGTCCCTGTGCATCGGTGATATCGAACGGTGTCCTTTCCGTATTCACGATGTTGAATGCAAGTCCAACGAAGTTGTACAGGTATTCTTCTTCTTGCCCTGTCAGTGTGGGATCCTCAAGGTGGTACTTGATAGTCACGTAGCCCAGGTTATCGATTTCCGGATAGATATAGGAAGCAGGATCGCCTTCGGCACGATACGGGTAGAGTGCATACGATCCACCATGATCGTTTGCGCGATCGTCGAAGTCGTACCAGATGCCCATCGTGCTATTATCATGTACGCCGTATTCGTACATATCGTCAGCACCGGTATTGACTTGATAATCGGAACCGTTGAACCAGATGCCGGTATTTACGGACCTGGCAACGCTAGAGGAACTTGAATTCGGTGTCGATGAACTGGAGGAATGATTTTTGTTCAAATCGAAACGGAATTTATCGGGTTCGCTCGTTGAAGCATGCTTGCCCCCTTGGCATGTTCCTTTGGGACCAACTTCGAAAATGCGGAGTCTTCCGTCGCGTTCAGTAGCGTCGCCTTCAACCCTAAATTTGAACGCCGTGGCCTTGCTAAAGGCTTCGTTGCAAGAGGAAAGTTTATCTTTTGTAGCTGTCCATGTGGGTTGCTTGAATTCGGAAAAATCTTTGCTGACTGTTGTTGGAGCAGTGGTTGCTCTTAAGGGGACGTTGCAGAGTGCATCACTGGAAGCGGTTTTGGGATCTTCAACTTGCAGTAAGACGTTATGGTCGGCAGTATAGGTTACGCAGAGACCGCCTAATTCGGTGATGTCTGCAGATTCATTGTAGTCATAGACAATTTTGAATCCCAATCCGGCGAAATTGTACGGATATGCGGCTGTCTGTCCGGTAGTAGTCGGATCGACCAGGTGGTATTCGACGGCCAGGTAGCCAAGGTTATCGATGGTTGCGATAAGGGCGGAATTGTTATCTTCATCGAAATACGGGTAAAGAATGTACGAGCCGCCATGGTCGTTTGCGCGATCGTCAAAGTCGAACCAGTAGCCGTGGCATTCCGTGCCATCGATATCGATGCAGTTAAGTCCAGTCTCTACACTGTATTGGGTACCGTTGAACCAAAGACCGGTATTAAGAGCGATATTGTCTGAAGCTGCGAAAGCCATTGCCGAAGTGATTGCCATGGTCGCAATTACTCGTCTCTTCATAAAAACCTCCATTGTATATAAACACCTAAAAAGGTGACATCCAACTTTGAATATAACCTAAATTACAAAAAAGTGTCTATCAAATTTAAAAAATTAAAAAAAGTGTGATTTCACTAAATTTGTATGAAAAAAAATCCCCCTTTTAAAAGGGGGAAAGTAACAAACTGTTTATTGTTAATTAAAGAAGAGCGTTTACTTCTTTCTTGGGAACTGCAGGAGCAGCCGGCTTTTCGGCAGCGACAGGCTTGATGTTCATCTGGCAGTTGCCCTGGAATACGGCACCTTCCTGGATGATAAGACGCTTGGTCTTGATGTTGCCTTCGTACTGTGAAGTGCTTTCGAGGATAAGCTTGTCGGAGCAGTCAATGTTACCCTTGACGGAGCCTGCGATGACGGCGGTGGTCGTCTTGATTTCGCCTTCGACATAACCCTGGCGTTCGACGATGAGTTCACCTTCGATGGAGATGCTGCCGTTGATGTTTCCTGCGACACGGACGTCACTGTTGCCGCTGATGTCGCCCTTGATTGTCACGCTGTGGCCAATCTGGGTAATTTCCTGTTCTTTTGTAGCCATTTTTTCCTCTCGATAAAAAATTTCGAATTAGTTATAGTGAATTTATAAAAAAATTCCGGCAACTAGTAACTAAATGCATGTAACTTTTTAATAGTTAATAAATAATTCGGGGTCCATTTCCTTTCCGTCTTTGGTTATGGAATAGTGCAAGTGCGGGGCACTGCTGTTTCCCGTGTTACCGACGGTTCCTATAATTTCGCCTTTTCCGACATTTCGACCCTTGCGGGTACGGATATCCTTGAGGTGGGAATAGCTTGTGATGTAGCCGTTCTGGTGGTTGATGACGACCGTATTGCCCAGTTCGTTCTTGGGGCCTGCGAATTCTACGACTCCGCTACCAGACGCAAAGACCGGATTTCCGATTTGCGCCGAGAAGTCGGTTCCCAGGTGATCATCCATCTCGTTGTATTTCTTGCTTACGATGCCGACTACCGGAATCACGTTCGGAATATGTTCCAGTCGGACTTTGTCTTCGTGAGGTTTCCAGCCGCCTTCGTAATCGACGTCGATTTTTTCGGAAGGCGTATGGGCGAAACGGCTCTTGTCGATAAGGCTGTTGATTTTATTGGAATCGTTTTCGATAAAGGTGCCGAGGATATTCTGGATGCGTTCTTCCAAAACCCAGAGGGAGTCGATTCTCGAAAAGAGCTCTTCGTAGTTGGAGTTCTGCTTGGCGAGCTGGGCATTGGCGGTGCGCATCTTTTCGTGCTGCACGACAATTTTGGTGATTCGACCAGCATTGTAGATGAGGAATCCGGAACCGATTACCAACACGACCAGGAAGATTTTCAGGAAAAGGAACCACTTCGTGTTGACACGGTAGCTCTTGATTTCCTTGGAATCTTCCGGGATAATTTGGATTTTATAGTACTTGCCTTTCATTTAGCGTTCCATGAGTTCCTGGATTCGGTTGAGGTCGTCCATGGAATAATAGTTAATGACGATTGTACCCTTCGATTCGCTGGAGGCGCTGGGATTCAATTGCACCTTCGTTCCGAAGAAAGTTTCGAGACGCATCTCGAACTGTTTCATGTCGGCGCTGAGTTCCGGCTTCGGCTTGGCTTCGACTTCCGGCTTGTGAACTTCCGGCTGGTCTTCGGACCCAGGTTCGGCGACCACTTCGGCAGGCTGCTGCTTGACAAGTTCTTCACCCCTGGCAAGGGCTTCGATCTGGCGGACGTTCAGTCCTTCGTCGATAACGCGCTTGGCAAGTTCTTCGGCGTTTTGAATCTTGTCGCTGCAGAGGGCGCGGGCGGCACCGCCAGAAATCTTGCCTTCTTCTATCCACAAAAGTACCTGGGGCGGCAGCTTGAGCAGGCGGAGTGCGTTAGTAATTGCGGAACGCGACTTACTCACAATCTTGGACAAATCTTCGTGAGTGTAGCCGTGATTATCGATCAATTGTTGATAAGATTTGGCGACTTCGACCGGGTTCAGGTCGACGCGCTGGATGTTTTCGATGAGTGCCCATTCGGCCATGGCCTTGTCGTCGAGGTTTTCGTAAACCTGGGCCTTGATGGTCGGGAGTCCGGCAAGCTTGCTTGCGCGGGTGCGGCGTTCACCGCTGATGAGCTGGTAACGGTCGCCTACCTTGCGGACGGCGATCGGCTGGATCAAACCGTGCTGTTCGATAGATTCTGCAAGTTCGACCAGTTCGTCGTCGCTGAAAACCTTACGCGGCTGGAACGGGTTCGGGTCGATAAGGTCGACGTTGATTTCGACGACTTTCTGGGAGTTATCAACAGTTTCGGATTTTTCGGAGACAGTTTCTTCGGATTGTGGATTGGACTGTTGAATGTCGGAAGCTGCCGGAGCGGAATGGTCCTTGAGAATATCGGCGAGGCTGCGACCCAATGCGAAAGACTTTTTACCCATTTACTACTTTCCCTTGTTCAAGATTTCTTCGGCGAGTTTCATGTACGCTTGTGCACCACTGCTCTGCACATCGTAAAGGATGGCGGGCTTGCCGTGGCTCGGTGCTTCGGAGAGTTTCACGTTTCTCGGAATCATTGCCTGGAAGACGGTGTCGCTCAAGTTTTCACGTACTTCTTCGGCGACCTGCTTGCAGAGGCTCAGGCGGGAATCGTACATGGTGAGGAGTGCACCTTCGATCTTGAGGTTTGCGTTCAGGTTCTTCTGGACTTCGCGGATAGTCTTGAAAAGTTCGGTCATACCCTGCAGGGCGTAATATTCGCACTGCACCGGAATCAACACGCTGGTAGCTGCGGTCAGCACGTTCAGCGTCAAAAGGTTCAGGCTCGGAGGAGCGTCGATGATGATGAATTCGAAAGACTGCTTCAATACATTCATCACGCGTTCGAGGCGGCGTTCGCGGCTCATGGCGTTCACCAGTTCGATTTCCATGACGGCGAGGTCCGGGCCGGAGGTGATGACTTTGAGGTAATCGAGACTCGTATCGAGGATAGCTTCCTTGATGTTGTCGTAGGTAATGTTGTCCGGATTGTCGGCCATGTTCAGGACTTCGTGGATATCCACATCCTGAAGTTCGTTGTAGCCGAGACCCTGCGACGCGTTACCCTGCGGATCCATGTCGATAAGGAGAGTCTTCTTTTCCAATGCGGCAAAACTGGCGGCCAGGTTCACAGCGGTCGTGGTCTTGCCCACGCCACCTTTCTGGTTGCAGACTGCTATCACTTTACTCATTCATTACCTCGAGTGACTAAGGCGTAAACTTGTTCTTCCTGCGGGAGTGCATATTTATATATGTGTACTGCCGGATCATTTTCCAGGTGAACAATATTGTTGAAACTTTTCAGCGTGAGGAATTTTCCACCGCCCTTCAAACCGGGCTGGGCACGTTCCCAGTCGTTTTCGAAAGTGGAGAGGGCGCGGCAACTCACATAGTCAAGGTAGGCAAGTCCCGAAGTTTCGAAACGCTTGCCCACGACGGTCAGGTTATCCAGGTGCAGTTTTTCCTTGGCGAACTTCATGAATTCCACGCGCATGTGGCGGGGTTCGACTGCAAAGAATTCCACCTGGGGCATTACGATGGCGAGCGGGAAAATCGGGCAACCTGCCCCCGCACCCATATCGGCCCATTTGGAACCTGCCGGAATATCCTTCATTATAATATAGGGAACCAGTGAATCGGCGATGTGTCTGCTCAAGAATTTCTCGGAGTCCTTTGCCGAAATCAGGTTACCAAACTGCTTGGTCTCTACTACCAAGTCTGCAAAATCATAAAGCTTGCCGAGTACATCTTCGGACAGCTGCACACCATGTTCTGTCAAGAACTGGTTCAAAAGATTCTGCTGATTTTTGTTTTCTCTATAACTCAATGAAAACCTAAAAATTGTTCCACGTGGAACGTTAGCGAGGTGAGCGCAGCGAAAAATACAATAGTATTTTTCATTGCCGAACCGAAGCAAGTTGGCTCCGAAGGAGCAAACATTGATTGCGTAGCAATCTAACGTCCACGAGATAATTTAGTATTCCTAATTAACAAATTCAAAAAAAAGGGCTTGCGCCCTTTCACTTTTTAAAAATATCCGTGGATAAGTTTTTGATAAATGTTGAAATGATGTGAAGAAGAATGTTTCACATGGAACATTACTTCAGAAATTCTACAGTGTATTTTCCCTGAACGGGTCGACCGAGGAGGTCAAAATGTTTTGCCTTTTTGGGGATGAATGCCGGCCTGTTTTTGCGGAGGATCGAGGTGGTAGAATTGGGACCGACTTTAACAAAGAAATTTTTTGCATCGTAATTGCTATAAGATACGGTGAATCCTGTTTCTGTAGTTTCTATGAATTCCTGGTGGGTTTTATGAAATGATTTAGTATAAGAATCACCTTGTTTTTGGATTGTATAGTCGATGGCATTGCAGGTGTTTTCGTTTTCAGGACTGGGAGTTATTAAAGTATTCTCAAATATGCTTGAGCTTTCATCTGGATTCTCGTATGGGGTTCCATCTAAATTCTTTCTTTCTACATATAGGGTATCGTTGTGTAGAAAAAAGCTGGTTATCATTTCTAGTTCATTGGGATTACCTGAATTTAACCCATAGTTATACCTGAGAGTAGAATCCTTCCCTAGGTATATGATGATTACTTCGGAATCGCTATGATCGGGATTGGTGATGGATAATTTGATTGTGGAGTCCGTAGTTTCCCTTATCTGCTTGACTTTTTCGGTGCTGCATTTTCCACTATTATAACATTCAACGGTACTATCTAAACTATTATCAGTATAGTAATATTTAGAGGATGAGTAATAGACTTTGCCATCAGTTATAAGGCTAGGGGCGTATGAGCTATCTATACGATAATTGTTATTCAGTCCGTTTTCAAGATAGGCGCTGCGTAAAAATTCGAGACAGTTTGCAGCATGCACATTCAGTGCGATAAAGGAGAGAATAAGGATAAGTTTTTTCATGGGTGGAAATATAGTTAAAAATGTTTGGCCTTTGGCTTCGCCAAAGTCCGACATGCTCATACTCGGTCACAAAATATGCAAGCTTATTTTGCGACACTCGTAATCGCATGTTTCATGTGAAACATAAAAAGTCTCCTTTAAGGAGACCTTTTAGATATTATCGGTTGATTTTTATGATGTACTTGCTGTTTGCGGGGCGGCCGAGGAGGTCGAAATGTTTTGCGTTTTTGTAATTGACTGCCGGGCGAACTTTGTGATGGATGGATGTGGTCATCTCATTATATACGTAGAAAACTTTATAAATGGTGCTGTCGTTAACCATTTTTCGCGTTGTCACAAAACCATTGTCCGTTTCTTCAATGGTATAGATACTGAGAATGCTGTCTTTCACATCCATGGAATCGTCATCGTTAAAGTGGTATATCTTTTCGATGCATTGATCTTTGTTGTCGGGATCATGGGTGATAAGATATCCGTCATAGCCACGAGAAAAATAATCGCTGCCGCTTTCGAAGAATGATTTTAAGACAAAGAGGGAGTCGTTCCTGACAACTCTTTTTTCAACTCGACTCGTTTCGTAACTAGAGCCGTTCTTATAACCGCGAGTAGAAGAACTGCCGTATGAAGAGTCTTGACTGATGTAGGTTGTATCTGCGTATTTGGATCCTTCGCCGCCGTAGATGGCATAAATTTTATCACCGTCTCGTTCAATGGTGATTGATTGCGAAACAGTACTTTTGACTTTTAAAGAATCAATGTCGCTACCTTCGTAATTAATCGTTTTTTCGAGGGTGTTTCCATTCCATACTATTTTCCTTGTGTTATAACGAGGAACGAATGTTTCTATAAGCTCTTCGCCGACTAAGGTGCGAATCAGGGTATATGTGCTTGCACTATCTGGTCGTGCGTTTGGGAGAGTGTTTATCTGTCCAAAGGTTGCAAGGTTGACACAGTCCAATGCAAGGGAATAGACTGCGAGGGAAAGAATAATGAAGAATGTCTTTTTCATATTGGGAAATATAGTAAAAGGTTTGAGTACTTCGTTTCCGATAATCTAGGGTTTGAATCAGGTTTGCAAATGTTCCACGTGGAACAATTAGAAAGTTACTTCCTATAATATATAGTGGTATACTCGTTGCCGCCCATGCAGGGGCCAGGGGCTTTGATGTATCTGTTGTGGTCGAACTTGATTGATCTCTGGATGAGAGTGTTTCCCTTCATTTCATATTCATAAGTGTCTATGATAAAGTTATTATCGCTTTTTCGAATACACTTGCTCTTATTATCGGGGTCGTGGTAAGTTTTCAAATTCCTGGGAACCCAGTTATTGACTTCGTAAATGGTATCGTTTTTGAGGTAGAATATCTGGTGTTGTTCATTGTCATTATCGATATAGACGGAATCTTTTCCGCGGTAGACCGTAAAGTGCCATCCGTCTTTCAGAGATTTCCAGTCGTATTTCTTGACCTTGCCTACCTTGGTGGAGTCAATTTTCCAGTCGGGAATGAAGGTGGATTTTTTTTCGTAACCGCGGGCAAGGCAAGATTGGGATAGGCTCATGCTGTCCAGGTGATTGCCTGTCCAATGATACTTGATGGTATTGACTCGTCCGTTTTGTTCCTGATAGAGACTATCCGGCAACATTTCGCCGGGCATGGTGAGTGCATGATCCTGGAAGTTCGTTGCTAAATAATCGAATGTGTGCCTAATACAATCGGCTGCATGGGCGTTCAAAAACGCCGCTATTGTAATAATGAATGTTCTCCTCATGCCCAACTCCCCCTTTTCTAAGCTAAACTGAAATCTCTATCCGGTTGCCTTCGGGATCGAGGACCACACTCTCATAATACCCGTCGCCGGTGGTTCGTGGTTGCCCTACCACCTGGATTCCGTCAGCAGACATTTGTTCGGTCAAACGGTCCACCCCTTCTTTTGAACCCACGGAAAAAGATAGGTGTGCATATCCCAAATGTTCCACGTGGAACGTTAGCGAGGTGAGTGCAGTAAAAATACGCTTGCATATTTTTATTGCCGAACCGAAGCGAGTTGGCTTCGGAGAAGCAAACATGCGATCGCGAGTTACAGGCCAAACATGATCTATATCAGGGCGGTGCATTATTTCGAGGCGGGCGCCGTCGTCGAAGGTGACGAATCGGCTAGTGAATTGCTTTACCGGATTATGGTAAATCGGGTGAACTACCCCACCGAAATACTTCCGGTAGAATTCGCATACCTTGTCGATGTCTTTTGCCCAGATGGCAATATGCTCGATTTTCATTCTTAGAACCTTATGGCTGACCACGAAGGCAGAGCGAATTTGCGCCGGCACCTTTCGAAAGGATTGCTTCTGTGGCGCAAATTCCTGTCCATATCAAGGAACTCTTGATGTCGAAACCTCCATGGCTTCTTCCATGGTATTGTTCCGTTGTCGGTTCTTCCTCTTTTTGGGGTGAGTCTATGGGAGCCGATTCGTCGCCATAGTTAACCCTGAAAACAAGGGCGCTATCGATTTTCGGAATGTTTTCCGTTTTTTTGGGAGGTAGGAGCTGTGCGCTTGACAGTCCCGCCAGTGTTATAATAGTAAGTGTGATTATTTGAAATTTCATGAATTTACCCCCGATGGTATTAATATATAAAAAAATTGTCAGAATAGTTTGCTTTATGAAGCCGTCTAATTATGTATATTTCTCTTGGAGATTATTATGATAGAGACTGAAATTATCCAGGGTGACATTACCAAACTGAAGGTCGATGCCATTGTGAATGCGGCGAACTGTTCGCTTCTGGGTGGTGGCGGTGTCGACGGGGCGATTCACCGGGCGGCAGGTCCGGAGCTCTTGAAGGCCTGCATTCCCCTGAACGGATGTGAAACCGGCAAGGCCAAAATCACCCCGGGTTTCAGACTCCCCGCAAAGTTTGTTATTCACACTCCGGGTCCGATTTATCGGGATGGCCTGCACGGCGAACCCGAACTTCTAGAATCTTGCTACAGGAGCTGCCTCGATTTGGCCGAAGAAAACGGCTGCGAGACGGTCGCCTTCCCCGCTATTTCGGCAGGCGTTTATGGCTACCCTTGGAAAGCTGCTGCCGAGATTGCAATCCGGACTGTTGATAAGTTCCCTGCCAGAAATGTCAAAAAGGTCATTTTCTGTTGCTTTGGGGATGAAATGTTGAAAGTTTACCAAGAGGTTAAATTTAAATAGGAGATCAATATGGAAGAAGTCAAGAATTTTCTCAAGGAGTGCGGCGCCTATTTTTTGGCAACGGTAGAAGGTGACCAGCCGCGCGTACGCCCCTTCGGCACCATCGAAATTTTCGAGGGTAAGCTCTATATTCAAACATCCAAGACCAAGGATTGTTCGAAGCAGATTCAGCAAAATGGCAAGGTGGAAATTTGTGCCATGAATGACGAAGGCAACAAGTGGCTTCGCGTTGCCGGTACCCTGGTTCGCGATGACCGTCGTGAACCCAAGGTCCATATGCTCGACTGCTATCCTGAACTCAAGTTCATGTATTCCGTGGAAGATCCCAATACTGAAGTGCTCTATTTCAAGGATGTCACTGCGACGTTCTACGCTTTCGGAGCTGCTCCGCGCACCGTGAAATTTTAAATTTTGCAGTCACTGCAAAGGAGCTCCCGTCCCCGTTCCGAGGATTATATCCACTAAGCAGTAACCTGCAAGTGGCTATTAAGATTAAATCCGGGAAGACAACTGGCATGTGTTGATAACTTTTATAAACATTTTAATAACATCGCGTTTCACGTGAAACACGATGTTTTTTATTTTAGTGGATAAGTTTGGGATTTGTCTAATAGGATTGACAATAGAATGTTGAAATATACCCCCAAATGTGGATATGTTTCACGTGAAACATAGCACTTTTGTGGATATGTTGTGTTGTATCCCCATTTTTTGTGGAATAACGATTTTGAACTTTCAACAATATATAAACAATTGAAATTTTGCAGACTTTTACAATTTTTGTAATACGGTGTAAATTGTTGATAGAAAAGAGGGTCGTTTCGTTTACGCGTGAGTCCATTTATAGGGTGTCTTGCAGTGCGAAAATTTCGAAAATAAGTCTATATTGTTTTCGAGGTTTTTATGAAATTTGCAATTCTTGGGTGTGGACATATCGCGACGAAAATGGCCGCGGCGGTAAAGGCAATTGAAAATCGGGGCGTAGAGGCTTATGCGGTGGCATCCCGTACGCTGGACAAGGCTGAAAAATTTGCGAAGGATTATGGCTTCGGTCGTGCTTATGGTAGCTACGAGGAACTTGCGAAAGACCCGGCGGTCGATTTGATTTATATCGCTACCCCGCATTCCGAGCATTACAATAATATCTTGCTTTGCCTGGAACACGGCAAGAATTTGCTCGTTGAAAAGGCTTTTACCGCAAACGCGCTGATGGCGTCTGAGGTGATTGCGCTTGCCGAAGAAAAGGGCGTGTTTTTGAGCGAGGCGATGTGGACGAGATTTTTGCCTGCGGTGCAGATGGTCAAGAACTTGATCTTGGCGGGCAAAATCGGCAAGGTCGAAAGCGTGGAAGCCGACTTCTCGATGCCGCTTTCGCATATCGACCGATTGCGCAAACCTGAACTCGCGGGCGGTGCCCTTTTGGATTTGGGCATTTACAGCCTGACTTTTGCGGATATCTTCTTGACGGATGCTGAAATTGCCGGCGTCGAAAATCATATCGTGGAGACCAAGACCCACTGCGTCAAGTTCGATACGGGTGTCGATGCCACGGACTGGATTGACCTGGTTTATGCAAATGGCCAGGTGGCTCACCTCAAAACTTCGATGGTGGCGCCGCTCAAGAACGAGGGCGTGATTTATGGCGAAGGCGGATTTATTCGTGTGCAGAATTTGAACGATATGGTCGAAATCCAGCTGTTCGATAAGACGGGTACACTTTTGGAATCGATCACTCCCCCACGCATTGAAAATTGCTACGAGTACGAAGTGCTGGCCTGCAAGGCTGCCCTTGAAAAAGGCCAGAAGGAATGTGCCGAAATGCCGCACACAAAGACCATGCAGATGATGACGCAGATGGATGGACTTCGTGCAGCATGGGGTGTGTCTTACCCGTTCGAGCTCTCCCCTGCTCAGGTTTGGGATCGTAGCAGCGACAAGTCGATTCTTGAAGTTTTCGATATTGAAATGGGCAAGTCCGAAGTGCTCGATGAATTTGACCGCGTAATTGAGGCGCCCAACTGGAGCGCCGATGGAAAGTTCCTCACCTTCAATAGCGAAGGTCGCATTTACAAATATGAAATCGCCTCGGGTGATTTGAGTGAAGTGCCGAGCTACTTTGTAGACAACTGCAATAACGACCATGTGCTTGCGCCCGATGGCACGGGACTTTACGTGAGTCACCATACTAAAGAAGACGGGCTTTCGCGCATTTACAAGATTTTCTTTGACGGCCGCATGCCGGAACTGGTGACGCCGCTTGCTCCGAGTTACCTGCATGGTATTACGCCGGATGGCAAGATGCTCGCTTACTGTGCCGAGCGCAATGGCGAATACGACATTTATACGATTCCGACTGCGGGCGGTAACGAAACGCAACTTACGACAGCGTTCGGCTTGAACGATGGCCCGGAATACGACTGCGATGGCGAATACATTTGGTTTAATTCAGTGCGTACGGGCCGTATGCAGGCGTGGCGCATGAAGGCCGATGGCTCCGAGCAGACGCAGATGACTTTCGATGCGCATTGGAACACTTGGTTCCCGCACATTTCGCCCGACCGCACGAAGGTCGTGATGCTCGCCTACCATGAGCGCGACGTGCGCCCCGGCGAACATGTTCCGAACAAGAATGTGGAAATCCGCCTGATGACGGGTAGCGATAAAACTGGCTGGAGTAAGCCGCGTACGATTCTAAAGCTTTTCGGCGGCCAGGGAACAATTAACGTGAATTCCTGGGCCCCCGATAGCAAGCGCTTCGCGTATGTGCGCTACGAGAAAAAGTAATTACTGACAGTTGAAGCCTTGCAGTTCAAGGCCTGCACGCATCTCGCCGTAAGTCGAGGTGCGTTTCATGTCCATAGCCTTCATGAATCGGCAGTTGTTGTCGATGTGCATGCGGAACCCGGTCATGGTGGGCGAGACTTCGCCCTTGCCGCTTGCGCGCACGTGCTCAATCATCTGTTCGCGTTTGTCGCTAAGTTCAGGCGGCACAAATACGTCGGTCACGATGTCGACATTTTCGATTTCGGTGGCGCCGAATACGAATGAGATCGTGACCAGATTCTTGAGGCCGTTGAACTGGCCGGGCGTTTTGCACACAAGGTTTTTCGGAGAATTCTTTGCTTTTTTGGCGGGCTTGGCTGGGGCTTTTTTAGAAGGTGTGTACTGCAAGGCCGCGAGTAGTTCTTCTTCTTTGACGGCGCCGACTAATTTATTCACAATCTTGCCGTCTTTGATGAGGAAGAATGTGGGGAATGCCTGGATCGGGAGCGACGCCTTGATTTTTTCGATGCCTGGTTCGTCGATGCCGACCGAGGCAATCTTGATGTCGCTGTAGTTTTTAGCGATGCTGATGAGCGTCGGAATCATGATAAGGCACGGTGGGCAGCTGGTCGAAGAAATTTCTAGGATGACCGGCTTCTTGGATTTCAAAATTTCACTTTCGAAATTGCTGTCGTTTACCTTGACGATTTTGATGTCTTCGTTATAAGTTTGTATGACATTTGCTTTGGCGTGTGTCATGGCGCCTGCCATAAAGAATACGGCGCAGGCGAGGGCTAAAAATTTATTCGGTTTCATATGAAATAATATAGGAAAAATCTATTACTTTATTGTAATGTTTAATGTATATTACATTTAGGGTATTTCCGTTTTGGAAAGGTTGGGTAAAAAAGGAGTGTATTTTGGATATCGAATTCGGAGTATTGAAACGCGAAGACCTGAAAGAGGCTGTGGAAATGTCGGTTCGGGCCTATGAAGACTACGCGTATTTTGCAAACTATTTCCCTGATACGACGGAACGGCTGAAGATGCTTTGGGCCGTGATGTACAGGGGTTGGCTGACGTATTTTAAACAGGCGCGTTTTTTGACGGCCCAGATAGATGGCAAAATCGTGGGCCTTGCGGAGCTTGAACCTCCGCATTTCGAGAGGCCGTCGGTTTTCCAGTTTTTGATTCACGGCTGGCTGCAGGTTTATCTTGATGTGAACTTCAAGCGCATGCAAACTTGGCTCGCGATGGATGAAGCCGCCGGCAAGCCTTGCCACGATTACAAGAAAAGCGGACCGGATATTTGGTACGTGGGCTCGCTGACAGTGGATCCGCCATTGCAGGGAAAGGGTATTGGCACCCAGCTGATCGATTTTGGAGGAGACTATGTCCGCGAACACGGCGGCAAGCAGCTGACATTGTTCACGAATTCAGAGAAGAATATCTCGTTCTACACCAAGTGTGGTTTCGAGACGTTTCATAAATGCGACATTGCCCATGACGGTAAGACCATGGGCAGTTGGAGCGTAAAGAAAAGCTTGTGAGATTTTTATTCTAAGCGGTTCCAGAAATCGGTGTCTTGATTCACGCCGCATTCCTTGGCGTAGTAAACGGGTTCCTTGCCTTGCTTGCGCTGTTCCGTATAGTTCTTGAGAGCCTTGATGGCAATCGGTGAAAGAATCAAAATACACGGGATGTTTACCACAACCATCAAGGCCTGGCACAGGTCTGCCGAATCCCACGCAAAGCCGGCGCTTGCAAGGGCGCCTGCAAACACGATAATGGAGGCGATAATCCTGAACACGGTCATGATGATTTTGCCCGGACGGCGGTTTATGATGAACCGCAGGCAACCCTCGGTATAATAGTAGTTGCCGATAAGCGTCGTGAAACCGAACAAAAGAATTGCCACCGTAATGAATATCGGGCCCAGTTCACCAAAGACGGAATGGAGCGATGCCTGCACATAGGGGATTCCAGAAATTTCGCTGGAAGGAGCCACGCTTGTTGAAAGGCACATCAGGGCGGTCGCAGAGCAAATCACGATTGTATCGATGAATACGGAGAGCGATTGCACCAGACCCTGCTTGACCGGGTGCGAAACGCTTGCGCTGGCAGAGGCGTTGGGTGCGGAACCCATACCTGCTTCGTTTGAATAAAGGCCGCGCTTGATACCGTACATGATGCAGCTCCCTGCAAAGCCGCCGGCACCTGCTTCGAACGAGAAGGCGTCTTTGAAGATAGTCATGAACATCGAGGGAATATTGGTGAAATTGAAGATGATAACGCCGATGGCCACAACGATGTAAGTGATGCTCATGATGGGGACAAGGTAGCTTGTAATCCTTGTCAGTTTCTTGGTGCCGCCGAACACGCAAAGTGCAAACAGAATGGCAAGCCCAGCACCCACGATAATGGGTGTCTTGGTTTCGCTATAAAAGCTGTAACCCGAAAAACTGGTTTGCACGTTGTAAGAGGCCAAGAGGTTGTAGCCGACCAGATAGGTGAGCAAGATAAACACCGAGAAAATGATGCCGAGCCAGCGCTGTCCCAAGGCAGTTTGTATGTAGTAAGAGGGACCGCCGTAAGAATGGCCCGTCACCAGGTCTTCGCGCTTGTAAATTTGAGCGAGGGTAGATTCTACAAAAGCAGATGCACTGCCGATGACTGCAATCAGCCACATCCAAAAAACGGCACCGGGGCCGCCCATGCAAATTGCCGATGACACGCCTACGATATTTCCTGTTCCTACGCGGGATGCCGTAGAAACCATCAGCGCGCCAAAAGAAGAAATTCCGCTCCCTTGAACCGGCTTTTCGTTAAGGACACGGAGCGTTTCGACAAAAAGACGGATTTGCGGGAACCCCATTCGAATCGACAGGAACAGGCCTGCGGCTACCAAGAGGAATGGCACAATGAAGGGCTGGTAGAGAAAATCGCTGAGAGTCGTAATGACATTGTGAATGGGGTCTAACATAGGCATCTCCGTGATATTAAACAAAATAACAAAAAACTTTGCTTTTGCGGTTTACGGTAGAGGTGAAAAATAGCTAATTTGCGGTTGCCTTGCTAGGTAGAAAATGAGCGAGATTTCGTACAGCAAAAAGAATGACCGGATTGAATGCGTGCGTTACAAGGATTGGCGCAAGTCGTACCCGCCGCATACGCATACCGCCCACATGACCGTGGGTTATATTGAAGAGGGCCGCGTTTGCATGGTGCTGAACGGCGAGGCGAAAATTTATGGCGCCGGAGAACGGTTCCAAATTCCACCGAATACGTTGCACGAAATCAAGACGGTAGGCGATGAATGCTATTCGATGGTGGTGCTGTGTACCGCATTGGAGCCCGACGAGGTTGTTGCTGACGACTGCGCGCGATTAGATGAATTGCAAAAAAGCATTCTCGAAAATCCCGAGAATATTTACCTGATTGAGCAAATGGCGCATGACGCGTGCATCAGCCCGTTCCACATGATACGCGAATTCAAAAAGGCCTTCGGACTCACGCCGCACCAGTTCCAGATGCAGTGCAAAGTCCGCAAGGCGCAAAAGCTGCTCGAAGAAAGGCCCGCGGCCGAGGTGACATTTGACGCCGGGTTTTACGACCAAAGCCACATGGACCGTTGCTTTAAAAAAGTCGTCGGCTTATCGCCCAAAGAATATAAACGTGCCGTGAAGACAGATGACTAATACGTCATTGCGAGACCGTAAGGGCGACGCAATCTCCTAACACAGCGCTGGCATAAATTTCGCGAACAGATAAAGCCCCTGGTCGCCTGCATCAACTTGGTGCGGGACCTTTGCCGGCATAATCGAGATGATACCCGGAGTGTACTCGAGCTTGGCGCCGTCATTGATGCAAATGCCGCTGCCTGCGATGACCTCGTGGGTTTCGAGCTGAGTTTCGTGAATGTGTGTTTTGATGCTCTTGTTCGGCGCGATTCTCACCAAATGATAGCTGAACGTGCCGCCGGTTTCTTTCGAGGTGATGATATGCTTGAGTTCTACGCCCTCGAAGGTCGGGTGCTTGGACCAGGCGATATTCTTAAAAGCGACCGTTTTACCCGGGAGCCTGAGCTCGCCTTCGTTGAATTTTTCGAAAATATCGTTACCGAGAATGACTTTATCCATGATTAACTCCTATGATAGTGTTTCGTTCGCGACCTTTGCAAACTCTGTCGCGGTTATGCCCGAAATCTATACGAAGGGGTGCATGGAAAAATTGGATAAAATTGCGGAAAAATATTTATATTTGCCTTGTACTTTTAACGGAGACTGGATGTTATCTAGTATCTCTTGGTTCAATGAAAAATTACACCATCCGCACGGAACAACCGCGCGATTTTAAAATCGTTGAAAACCTTACCCGCGAAGCCTTCTGGAACGTGTACCGTCCCGGATGCACCGAGCATTACGTGCTGCACTGCTACAGGAGCGAGCCCGACTTTGTGCCGGAACTCTCGCTCGTGCTGGAAGTGGACGGCGAAATCATCGGACACGTGATGTACGTGTGGTCGCACATCGATGCCGACGACGGACGCAAAATCCGCATGATGACCTTCGGGCCTATCAGCATTCGCCCCGACTACAAGCGCAAGGGATACGGGAAAACATTGCTCGACCATTCCATGCGAATTGCCGCCGAGATGGGCGCGGGCTGCCTCCTGATTTGCGGGAACATCGCGTTCTACGGCAAGAGCGGCTTTGTAGTCGCGAGCACCAGGGGAATCCGCTACGCTGACGACCCTGAAAGCGACGCGTCCTACTTCCTCTGTAAGGAATTGCAAGAAGGGTTCCTCGACGGAATCACCGGCAGCTACCGCGACCCCGAACCGTACTTTGTCGCCATGCGCAACCCCGAAGCGTTCGAGAAGTACGATAAGGAGTTTCCGTACAAGGAAAAGCTAGTACTGCCTGGGCAGTTAGGGTAAAACTCGCTAATGTTGAGCAGTTGTCAAGTATTCCTTGACAACTGCTTTGGGCATTTTTGGGAAATTACACGAACTCGACTACGAGTTGTTTGCCGAGGGCGTGCGCTAGCTTGTAGAGAGTCTCGACGGAAGGTGAACCCTTCGGAGTTTCGAAACGCTGGTATGCCTGCGGGGTAATGTTTGCGCGACGCGCCACCTCGCTCTTCTTTTGGCCCCTGCGGGCCTCGAATAGCTTGTATGCAATCTCGATTCGCGGGGAAAGTTCGACCGGGTAAAGCCCCTTATCGGAATCGGGCATTGTCTTGGGGAGAATCATCGTGTTGCCGAGATCTAGGTCGCATTCCATCGCGCCGTCGAGGGCATCTTTCGCTTGCCTGAGAGCTTCTTCTTGCGTGTCGCCGAATGCGTTCACGTTTGGCAGGTCGGGGAACGAAACCACGAAACCCATGTCATTGTCTTTCTGAATTTTCGCTGCGTAATTCATGGTTAATGCCCTTGTTTTGGATTTAATAGTAAAAATACAATACATTTGTTTATTTATCAATAGATTAGTTTATGAATTTAAAGCGTTTTAGTCATAATATCCCCCTTTCTGTATGCCTAAAATGGTCTGATTGATTGAAAAAGCCTTTGCCAAACATAAAATCGATAAAAAAATATCGAAAATCGGTTTGATGAAAAGAAAATAGGAGGGGAAAGCTGCACTACATTGCTCGCTATACTTTCTAGTGGACATGTATATTCGGATAATTATGAAATAAAGTGGATTGCCATCACGAATTTTGATGAATGGTATTTCTTCGACGTTAAAGATTTTGTTTGCTATTTTGCAAACAAGTTGAAATTATTATATGAAAGCTTGTTGGTGAAAAAAAGCTTACTTTTGTTGACGGCTGTTGACATTTTATTATCGTTTGTATAAATTTTTTTGTGAAAATGTAAGTTTCCAATAAAGGATTTCCTATGTCTGAAAATGCTCAAAATACCAACACTTTTAAATTCTTCCACAATGCAGAGACTCGGCTGTATATAGAAGGCGTGAAGGAAAAAGAAAACTCAATTTTCAGCGATGTTTATAGGGCTTTTTTTACTGAACTAAATGATAAGTTGGCCGATATATTCGATGAAAAAGACGTGGAGTTACGGAACAATCTCAATAATATATTTGCTTTTGTTGGAGATAGAGGTTCAGGAAAAACTTCATGCATGCTTTCCGTTGCAAAAATGATGGAAGAAAATGGAGAGAATGGTCAATGTAAGATTCCAGAACTTAAAGGAGATAAAATAAAGTTTAGTGTTCTTGAATCGATTGACCCTTCGTTTTTTGATGATAGGACAAATATATTAGATATTGTTCTTGGTCGGTTGTTTAGTACGTTCAAAAAAGAATGGGATTCGGGAAATCGTGATTGTATTAGTAAAAAGAATGAATTGTTAGAATCTTTTGAAAAGGTTAAACAATCTATTTCTAATATAAATGTGAAAAAACATGAGAATGGAAATTATATATGTGAAGAAGATAATGTTGATAAACTTATAAATTTGGGTGCGTCCGTAAATTTAAAAAAAGATATTCAAGAATTAATTCAAAGGTATTTGGGCTTCTTTGAAAAAAAGGTTTTGGTTGTTCCTATAGATGATGTTGATTTACATTCAAAATGTGCCTATGAAATGGTTGAGCAAATTCGTAAGTATCTTGTTCAATATAATGTTATAATTCTAATGGCGTTGAAGATTGAGCAGCTTGACAAGGTTGTGGAAAAAACGTATGTAGAGGAATTTGAAAATTTAATAGAACGGGGAATGCTATTGCAAGATCAAATTGCTGATATGTCAAATAAGTATCTTGTCAAGCTGATTCCTGATAGCCAAAGATTTGTTTTGCCGACAGTTGAAATCATGTACAATAGAATTGTTGAGATATATGAAAAAGCGGAACAGTCTACTGAAAATCTCCCAGATTTTCTTGGTCAGAGATGGGAAAAGGATAAAATTAACTCTGGTTATCCCGCTAGATATATAGTCTTGAAACTGATTTTTGATAAGACCCGTTATTTGTTTTATCATACTCTAGGAGCAACCAGTTTAATTGTACCGCATACTTTACGAGAATATAGTCATTTATTGGAAATGCTTGTAAGTATGGACGACTATGATAAAATAGAATCAATTAGCGGGAAGCAATATAATAAAAGTGTATTCAAAAACTATTTTATCCAGTCATGGTGCAGAAGTAATTTAGAAAATAAGGATTGTGATTTTATAAGACGTCTTTTCTCTATTACAGATCCATCTATTATCAATAAAACGATTGTACGCGAAATGTATACGCGTTTTCCGAAGTTCTTTGTAAAAAAAATGGGGGAAGAATTTGAGAAAATTTTTAATGAGAACAATAATTCATATAATGTATCAGTAGGAGATGTGAGTTACCTTTTACATTCTGTAAAAGGAACATTAATAAAGTTTAATGATAAGGCATTTGTTTTTGCTATTGAAACTTTTTATTCTATGCGGTTGTATGAGTATTATGATTTAAGAACAGAAATAGGACTGCATCGAGAAAAGGAAAAAATTGAAAAAGAAGTGATTGTATCGAGTGTCTTGGATGATTTTAAAGAATATGAAATTTTAGTTGGCGGCTCTTTCTTCAATTTAAGAAGTGAAGATGGATTTGGCGTTGTAATTCCTAGAAATGGTGATGAGCGAAAAAAAAGAGATCGGAGACTTATTTCTCTAATTGCAATTAGAAATGTCTTAAAAAATCTTTTATCAAAAGATGTATTAGATGAAAAGGATAAGAAAAAATTTAAGCTGATAGAACTATTTGCTTTGTTGACTTTAAGAAGGAAATATGATCCTGATGAAGAAGATGGTATTCGTGCTAGTGATTATCGAGTGAAGACAGATGTTGTTTATGCGTCTGTATTTAGTCCCACACAAGAAAAGATTTGTTTTGATGTATTATCATTCTTTTCAAATTTATCAAATGTGAAAAGATGTTATACCCGTATTGATAAGGATCTTTTTAAAAAAGCAAAAGAGATGCGTGAATCATTATATAATTGCTTGCTAGAATATTGTAAAAAGAATCGTGCTCATGCGCAGAATTATGAGGATCATGCGTTGTTGTCTTATTGTGCTATTCGCAATATGGAGATAATGAATGATTTTTTTGAAACACTAAAAAGAAATTATGATAAAATTCGATTTACTGCGGATAATAGAGAGTGCCTAATAAAATTTTTTGAAGGTGTCTGTGAATACTCAATAAAATCTTATAAAGAAAAGGATGAGGATGACAAAAAAGACTGGCATCAAATTGATTTTAAGTTTGTGTCTGAATTTATTAAAGTTTTAGATGATGACGAAATTAAAGATTTGTTTGATGACATTTTTAGTAACAAAATAGAAATGGTGTTGCCTCCATTTGAAATGCATATGAAGCAAGAAGAACAGAAAAAAAATATGCTAGGCCTAGATGAAATTAATGACGATATAAATAATGATAATTTGGAAGAATTGCCGCCATCTTGGGAAATATTCGAAGACTTGCTTAAATGTTTTGATAAAAGTTATAAGTATTCAACGGCAGACGTTAGAAAAATAATTAGAGATGAACTGAAAAATAGTAGAGTATATAATCATAATATTTCGAGTTGGATAGCGCGCAATCTACGTAATGTAACTGGCGTGTGGAATAATCCTGAAATTGAAGCAGCTATTGGAAAACTTGTTGAGTATATCAAAAATTCTCAAGCGAAGAAAAAATGACCAATCTAAACGCCGTTCTTCAAGTTTATTTTGTTGACGCTGACATTAGTGATGTTGTGAATACTGCGTATGGGCTAAATTCGTCAAAGAATAGCCCTAAAGTGTCTATTAGTGATGGCATGGATGAAAAATCCTTCCAGAAATACTTCATTAGGCACAATACAATGTATGGAACAGATGTCGTTGGCAACATTCGTCAATTGGCAAGTAAACATTGGTTGTCTTTAAATGGTTCTCGCAAACCAAATATTTTGAATATTCTTGCGTTTGCGACAGACAAAATGCTTCGATGGCGCAAAGATGAACCCGTGTGCGAATATAATGATTATCTTCGATGGAATGATATCTCTGCAATTGTTGGCGAAGAAATCTTGACTGCAGCGTATTTGGCGATACAATCTGTTCGAGATGGATTAGATGTCAAGTCTTTCGCATGGAAACCATGTGTAACAACAAATAACTCTGAATTAGAGAAAGTATTAAAAAGAGGACTTGGCGAATTGCATTATCATATGCAAGGGTCTTCCCTCATTTTCGATATTTCGTGGATGTCGCTTATGAACTCTGATGAAATTAAATCAGATATAAAAGCGGAATTGCACAAGTTAGATAAAGACTTATATTCATGGATAGAGAAGGCTAGAGCGGCTCGAATATTTTTATTCAAAAGTTTAAAATGCGGAAATATTGATCGTTCAAAATATGCACTGCTAAAAAAACTTTTAAAGGCAAGTTCTTCTTTTACACCTTATTGCGCAAGTTATGTGAAAAATGAAATATCAATTGAAAAAATTGATGCGAAAAAATTTGGCGAAGTTCGTTTGGATTATGCAATAAGAGATCCTATAACAGAGCGGGATAAGGAAAGATATTATAATGTTCCTTTAATTGGTGAAAGAAAACTGATTTATGAATGCCTTAAGGAAATATATAGTGGAAACGAAGCTCTTGCGGAGTGCGCTGTTCCTCTGTATGTTTACCTTTTGGTGAAAAATAAATTTAGAAAATATATTGTTCAAAACGATCAAATAAAAGGGTTTTCTCATTTTCAGGATATTCAGGGCCGGAAGGGAAAATTCATAAGTAAAAAAAGTTATGGAAAACTTTTTGAATTTATGGCCTTGCATACAACAGCTTGCAATCAATCGATTGAAAAGCTGGAAATGCGAATTGCGCCCAAAGCAACAGCCTCAAAATTGATTCGAAATTTGAAATTGCACAATGATTCAGTAAATGATGCAAAATTGAGGCTGAATCAGGAAAATAAAGTTGAAGAAAAAAATGTTAAAGCCGGCTATATTATTCACTTTATAAAACGAGACGAAAAAAGAGATGGCACAAAATATGGCGATGTATTTTGCCGTAGCCACAAGTATCGGGATAGTTTAAATTCCCAAGCGAATGCTATCGCATATCTTGTTCGATATAATAGCGTATATGTAAAGGGTGGTTTCAAACACTATTTATATAAAAAGCAAAAAGATGGGCCTATTTATCCAATTATAGGAATTGACGCCGCCAGTTCTGAATTCGGTTGCCGCCCAGAAGTTTTTGCATCGGTGTTTAGGCGCTTGAAGTATGTCCCTCGAAGAAATGAAATGGATTCATTGTATAAAAAGACGGATTATCAACTCGGCCGGACATTCCATGTGGGGGAAGATTTTTATGATGTTGTTGATGGGCTGCGAGCAATTGATGAATGTATTTTCTTCTTGAATTTTGCAAGTGGAGATCGTATTGGTCATGCTGTTGCGTTAGGTATAGATGCTAACGATTATTACAAAACTCGAAATTTTAATATTGTTCTTCCAAGGCAAATATTATTGGATAATGCAGTGTGGCTTCTTAAAAAGATGGAAGAATATTCCATTAATGATCAATATGGTACAAAATATAGGTTGAAGGAAATTTTTGAAACTCATTTCCGTATAATCTATGATATAGATGCTTCAATAGAAGATTACTATGCGTCTTGGATGTTGCGAGGTGATGAACCGTCGCTAATTAAGAATAACAGGGATGTTGACTGGAAACCGTATGCCCGTAATAAAGTCAAGCCTATTTTGGAACAAATACGAAAGAACGAAAAAGCGACGGATCTTTATCAAAAATATCATTACTCAAAAAAAGTGAGAGAAATGGGTGATGAAATTGTAGAGTATCAACTTGAAGATGGCGATGCGCTTGTTATAAGCGAAGTACAGGAAAAGATGCGGCAGAGAATTGCTCGTGAAAAAATTGCCATTGAAACAAATCCGACATCAAATATGCGAATTACAGATATCGACAGGTATTCCAAACACCCTGTGACGACTTTCTATAGTCGGGGTTTGAAACCAGATTGCGGACCAGACCAGATTACAGTTTCTATCAATACGGATGATCAGGGCGTTTTTGCAACTTCGCTAGAAAAAGAGTACACTTTAATTGCGTGTGCTCTTGAAAAGAAACGCAACGATGATGGAACGCCGACTTACTCTTCTAAAGATATCTATGATTGGTTAGATGATATTCGCGAGTCTAGTTTGACAAGTAGTTTTTTAGAAGATGAAATGAATTAAAATTTTTTTGAAAAATCTAACTTAAAAATCAAGAATTTACGTCTAAATGGTGAATTGTTTGACGAAATTTAGGTGAAATATAGACATAAAATGATGAAATTTAACTAAAAATGGCAATATCTTAGGCGAAAATGCCTTTTTTTGATGGAAAAATAATATCTGTCATTTTATGACATCTGTTGAAGACTATATTTATATATTAGCCGAAATAGTATTCAAAAAAGGATGAAAATGAAAGATCTTAAAGATATCATTGCGGATTATGCCTTCTCGAAAATGGATAATCATGGACTCTTGCTTTTGCCGCTTCCGACTGGAGCTGGAAAAAGCTATACTGTGTTTAAATTCATCCATGACACACTTACATCCGGCAATCATAAAGAGCGAATAATTTTCATTACGTCATTAAAGAAAAATTTGCAGCCAGAAGAACTGAAAGAGCAATTTAAAGAATCTGAAGAAGAATTGTTCAACAGCAAGGTCCTTTATTTAAAATCAAATCTTGATTGTATTTTGAACCATTTAAAACCATTAGATGATGGGAATGTAATTCCTGAGTGTATAAAAAGTTTAAATGAATATAAAAGCCTTTGGGCGGCGACTAAATTTTGTCTAGATATGGCGAATAATTCGAATTTCGGAGTTCAGGATGCCGTAAAGACAAAAAAAGACGAAATACAAAGCAAGCTTGAACGGTCTTTTCGTCAAAAAATCAGAAAATTACTTGATTCTGATATTAAAAAGAATTTAGGACCAAAAGTTGGTTATAGAGAAAAGCTTGAATTCATAAGAAATCCTAAAAATAAATGGATGTGGCTGCTAAAATTGTATCCACAAATATTGACCAAGGAACGTCAAGTTTTTCTGATGAGCATGGATAAATTCTTGCTTCGCAATGACCCTATTATAGAAAAGAACTATTTCATCTATAAGGAACTTGCGAAGGATTCTATTATTTTTATAGACGAATTTGATGCTACAAAGGAAACAGTGCTAAACCGACTCATTGAAAATGCCGTAAAATCCAAGATAGATTACGTATCTGCCTTTAAACAGATTCACGATAGATTGATACATGGTGAATTTCCTGCAGAAATGACCACTGCATCTCAACGGCAGTTGGATTCGGAATCTCAAGGGTTTGGTCAAAAAAAATTGGAAGCTGTCATACCGGGATGGAAAAAGATTTCCGATGAAATTTATGAACGTTTTGACATGAGCTATGTTTTCAAAAACATGGGGTCTGGAGATGGTGATGCTGCATTTTTATTTCAAGACATCCATAGTATAGCTATTTCTGGAAATGACAAATCAAAAGACATTACTATAAAGAAGTTAGAAAACAGGAGAGTTAACGCTATATCTTATTTACAGGATGATGCGAAGGAAGATCAGGATGGAAAAAATTTCAAGCACATGATTAGGGATGTCCGTGGCTTCCTAAAATATTTCTGTGGTGGTGTGCAAATTCTTGCGACTAATCTAGTTCAGTTGAAAAATCAAAATGGTGATGAAGAATACTCCTATGAAGATGCAGTGAGTTCTATCGTGGATAATTTTATTCCGGACGATTCACTCAGCAATATGAAGCAATTTTTCGTTGATGAAATTCTTCTATATCATCGTAACAAGGAAGAAAATAAAAAAAAGGAATTGGATGGATCATTTTTTGAAAATGGTTTTAGTTATTTCGCAATAGAGGATGATAATCAACATTCGTTACGCTCTTCTATTACAATGACTGCATTGGAATCTACGCCGGAGAAATTGTTATTAGAAATTTGTTCCAATGCGAAAGTATTTGGCATTTCTGCAACAGCGAATTATGAAACAATTATTGGAAATTATGCTATTGGTAACTATGTTGTCCCTAAATTGAAAAATCACTATTATGAATTAGATTCTTATGAAAATAGTGTCTTAAGGCAACATTTTGAAAAATCTATAGCACATTATGATAAGGTGAATATTAATACTACCGCAATTAGCGGATCGGAAAAATATTGTCAAGAATCATGGAGGGCTGTATTTTCGAATGATGATGATTGCGAAGAAATATACAATCGCATAAATCAGGGATTAAGCGGAAATAAAGATGATGATAGTGACTACAACAAAAATAGATACCTTAGAATAGCATTACTATTCAAGCAGTTTGTTGAAACTGATGCAATAAAATCCTTGTTGTGTCTTCTGACAAAATTCCCATATACAGACAATGTCCTTAATAATGAAATCTTACAACAAATATTTGATACTCTTGCTGCAGGAAAATTGACCTATAAAGATAATGTTCGTGTTTTGCGAAGTGGAAATAATTACGAATTAGAAAAAGAAGAAATTTTGAAAGAATTAAAAAATGGTGGAAAAATAATGGTAATTTCCACTTATCAAACAATTGGCGCTGGCCAAAATCTTCTTTATGATGTTCCCGATTATTTGAAGGAAAAAGATGAGAATGGAAATGATTCGTTGATTCATATAAATGATTTCAAGATGTCAGAAAAGAAAGATTTTGATGCGATATATTTAGATCGACCGACAAATTTGCTTTCGCAACTTACCAATTCAAGTGATGAAAAAGTTTTTGTTAAGTTCATTTCACAAATAGAATATCTGAAAGAGTCAGGAGAATTGTCGATAAGAGATTCGAATAGGCTTATAAAAGAAGCTTTCCGGCTAAGATTTTTCGGAGGAAGGGATTTAAAAATATCGCAAACAGAGTTAGATAGTTTCTCTAATTATGCGACAAAAGTTATAGTTCAAGCCGTTGGTAGAATTTGCCGTAGGAATGTTAAGAATCCCAACGTCTATATTTTTTATGATGCTTCAATTTCAGAAGTAGTAAATAAGAATGCGTGTGGAACAAATCTGCTAAACCCTGAATTTGAAAAACTTTTAAATAAGATAAATTCAACAAAGCAACGTGATACTGTTGAGAAAAAGGCTATAAATGAAGCTATTAATAAGTCTGACGAAGCTTTGACGAAGATAATAAAGTATGTTTCCGATGGTAGGAAGGGTTGGAAAGAGAATGCGATGAATGAATGGCAACAAATTCGAAAGTTTGTTTTGATGCATCCTACCTTATCAAAGGAAGATTTCAACAAGTCGAAGGATTTGTTCCAGCCGCTTTATGTAAGGTTTCTTCAGCCTAATAATAAATTGTGGTTTAATCGAGAAGGCGATTATAATGATATCGCGATATCTTTTTCATCCCAAAATGGATATGAATGTGTATCAAGTCAATCTGCTCGATTGGAAAATTTTATGAAGTTGCCGAGTGTCAAAGAACTTTTTCATACTGAGGGATTTTCTAAACAATTTGAGCAGAATGATTATATTATTTGTCCGCCGGTATTTACAAATATTTATAAAGGGGCGTTGGGCGAATATGCAGGAAAAAGAATTTTTGAAACTTTAAATATAGGACTGGAAGAAATAACGGATCCAGATTGCTTTGAATTGTTTGATTATAAAGTCAAAAATAAAGACATATATGTTGATTTCAAACATTGGAATCAATATTCTGCGTTTCTGCCCAAAAATGTGGAGGAAATGCAGAACCATATTTTTGAAAAAATGGAGAAGTGTGGAACATCAAAGGTGTTTATTGTAAACATTTTTGCTGAAGAATTGAATTTGAGGAAACTTCTTAGTGCAAAAAGGGATAATTTAGAAATTGTTGAGTTGCCGTTTCTGTATGATGAAAATACATTTAAACTTAATGATAAAATTTCCGAAATTTTTGATGAGGTAAATGCATGAGCCGAATTTTCGTGAATAAAATTGATATTGACGCATCGAATATTGATTATGCGTCAATTGACAGACAATATGATTTTTACCTCATTGAAAATCATGGTGAAAAATTTAAGCCAAATGCGAGAATTTTCGATGAATCGTTGGTGTCGAAAAATGTTGTTGCGGTTCAATATACATTTGGACCAAGTTTTATCCTGATGCTGAAAAAAGATCGGATGAATGATGCGACTGTTGCTGAAATAATAAAGAATGCAAGAGATGGCAAAAATGACATCACAAAAAAGAAACTTTCAGTTCCTTTTGAAAGTTATCCTCATTCGCTCATCCAAATCTTATTTAATGGACTTGCCAAATCTTCGAAGAATGAAAATGTTAGCAATTTAGGTGGAAAGCTCTACTATTTTTCAGAAAAATCAAAAGATGGACGGCAGGTATTTTGCGTAGAAGTGAAAATTTCGAATGGTTATGCGATTGGCCTGTCTGGAAAAACCTTTACAAGGACAACGATGCCAACAGGAAGGCCTGAATACATTTTGCAGGCAAACAATACATTAAAACTTCGTTCAAAATCAGATTGTGCGGTTGATTTTTATACGCCATATCAATATCAAGATACTAGACATCAGGTTACTTTCTTGGATGTTTCTGGTATTTCAAAATATGAATCTTCTAAAGTTGGAATTTTATCAAGGCTTGTTGAAAAATTTCAAAAACAGTATGGCATTCAGTTGAAAATTAAAGAAGAAAATGATTGGGAAAAGTTAGATGTTAAATCCGCTACAACGCAAAAAAGAGAGCATCTTAGACGAATAAAAAATATCCTTAATGGTAAAAAAATAAATATTGTTAATGCCATTCGTAGTGATGAAAATGCAATATATTTCTGCCAAAAATTGAAGGATGTTGTAGAACGGATTTTTACCGATGAAATGTATTTTCTAAAAGATGATAGAAATCTCAATTTTTCAGTTGAAGTTTGTGAAAAAGAAGAAGAAAGTGCTTTTAATTTCCGTATAATACGTTCGAAGAGTTATTATGAAAATCAAAAGGAAAAAGATGCTTATAAACTTTATCCTGATGTTCCTGTTCAACACATAACGTTAGACGATTTTCCGAGAAGGGGGAGAGACTCGAAGGATGGGAAAAGAAAGAAAGGTGATCCTGAGGAATCCGCTTGCATCGCGGCATTAAATGATTTGGTTGTGAAATATGATTTAATTGCAAATAGCGAAAAATCTATCTCTATTACAGATTGGACTTCATATCATTATGAAAAAGACTGGAAGTTCTATTTCTGTTATGAGAAGGAAATTGAAACTGCAGAAAAAAAGAGCGTTAAAGAGAATCATTATTTTTTAATGCATATAGAACCGAGCGGACGCTTTGGTATAAGAGAAGTTTGTGAAAGTGATGCTGAGTATGCACAATATGACGAAATCTTTTCTATGAATAATATGAAGGCCGAACGTCATAACAGATCGGATGAAAAATACCGTGGACTTGTAAAGGACCCCGATGGAAACATTAATATTATTCAGGAATCTCCAAATTTTATGTTGCCATCCATTTCCGAAATTAACGATGCTTTAAGAAACGAGGGTATAAGTCGTAAAAAAGATGACTTAGAAAAATATTTTGGAGCGTGTCTCGATATTTATTACCATAATTCAATAGAAGAAAATGATGAACTTTATTCCGTTGGTCAAATTGGTAGTGGAATGAATACGACTGTGGAAAGGTCTGCGAAAATACGAAAAATAGTTCCTTATAAAAATTCAAAATTCTTCTTTAGAAATGTTCTTGATACCATGAATGTAACTTTTGTAAGAAATGGACAACTGACGATTGTTCCGTTCCCATTCAAATACATTCGAGAATGGATAGAATTGAATACTGATTCGAAAAATGATTCTATTGATGAGTAAATTAATTTAAAGGCTCTTCCTCCCCAAAAAAGAAATAGCGATTCCATTGCCTAAAAAAGACTGAAAAATGATAAATGAAATGATCTACCCATTTGAATGGGATTTGACGCGGCCAGTCTATATTGAAGATAGTCCTTTTTTATTCCATTATACGACATATTCTTCCGCTTTGGGAATATTGATCAGTCAACAAATGCGGATGGGATCACTTGCAAACATGAATGATCCATTGGAATTTGAAAATCATCGTGGCGACGGACTTGTTTTTAGCGGCAATCCTTCAAATAGGTGTCTTGCTAAAAAGGTTTTTGAATTTGCAAATGCTGTAGCAGAAAAAGATAGGGCTGTTCGATTGGCATCTTTTGCGGTGGATGGAGGAAATCAAAAGGATTATTACAACAATTTGTGCAAGGGATGGGCTCGATCAAGAATGTGGGCTCAATATGCAGATAATCATAAAGGCGTCTGTTTAATTTTTGACAAGGATAAAATAATAAAAACTTTTAAAAAAGAATTTAAAAAACCTTGCAAAACATATTGCAATGCGGTGAATTATACTAATAATTTGGAATCCCTTAGGGAAGCTTTTAGTTCGTCATGTAAATCGCTTTTGACTTTAGATAAAATTGATTATCTGTTCCAAAAGTGTGAAGATTTTGAGGATGAACAAGAATTTCGTTTACTGCTTATTAATAAGAAATTAAAAGATTCTAAAGAAATAGTATCATTTTCTATTGCAAATTCAATTTGTGGTGTTATAACAGGGGCGAAATTTCCTAAAGAAAACGAAGTAACCTTGCAAAAGGCTATAAAGTGCTGTAACCCTGAAATAAGGCGTTTCTATATATCGTGGCATTATGGAATGCCTAATGTGACGGATCCTGAATATCGCAAATTAAGGGCTAAAGAAATTTTAGGTGAATAAAATATCATTTTGCCAATGTTGGCAAAATGATATTTTTGAACTATTTCCATTTTGGAAATAGTTCAGTTACCGAGGAAATCTCGGCAACTGCAAAAAGTGGTCAAAAATTTCCCTGCGTATGACACAATAAAAGGCCGAGATTTTGCGGTCGAAATTTTCGTCCGCAAATGAATCGTGACAGCGGTTGGGTGATAGGATAAAAATGACTCACTTTGTAAAATTATCTTGCCCCTCTTGCCAGCATCCTAATATTATCTACATTTCAGTTGCGGTTCCTAATAGTGTAGGCTCCGAAAGGCATTTGATAATTATCAAATGTTTTTCTTTTTTTTTCAAAGGAGCTACTATGACAAAACAATCATTTCACGATGTAAATGTTTTCATCAATGGCATTGCAAGTGTATGCAAGGATTCTGCCATTATTGAAGAAAAGACTCTAGCCCACTTTGGTGACGAGTATAAGCGAATTGTGCGGTACATTTTGATGATGAAATTTCAAAAGTTTTCTGCAAAACAATTTGCAGAGGCTTTGGTTCCTCGCGATTATTTAGATGGCCTCTATGATGTAGAAAGAGAATGTGCCAAGAGAAACGGCTTAACTGTTGTTTACGGCTATTCGGATGATTTGATGGAACTTGATGGAGCAATTCGTGCCGAAGGAAATTGCTTTAAGGGTGGAGCTTTTCATTTGATACAGGACAAGGGTAAATGGAAACTTGTGGATGGAATTGGTAAGCGCAATAACATTACTGCGATGTGGTATGATAGTGCTGCTATTAACGATGACGGTGAAAGAATCCCGTGGACATACAATACCGACATTCCCTTTGAAAGGTTTAATATGACAAATGGCGGGGACCCGTATTGTGAGGGGTTTGTGTTTGAAGTGAAAGATTTAAAGATATAGAAAAGATTATACATAGTGCTCTTAATCATAAAAACGAGTGGATTAGACTGCGCAAATTGCGAATTGATGGAGGTTGCATGTCAATGCCTATAGATATTGAAACTCTGCTGAACAAGCAGCGAATTGAAAGTGAACGGATTGAATTCAAGAGAAGGTGGAACCCGGCAGGTATCTACCGCACAATTTGCGCATTTGCCAACGATTTTGACAATCTGGGCGGCGGGTATATTCTTGTCGGCGTGGAACAGGATGAGCGGGGTGTCGCGAAAAGGCCTATTGTAGGAATAGAAGACGGTGAGATTGACGGTATTTTGAAGGATATGGTTGCGTATAACAACAAATTTGACCCATTTTACCAGCCACGGACATTCGTCGAATCTATCGATGGGAAAAAAGTACTTGCAATATGGGCTCCTAGCGGAGTGTATAGACCTTATGCTGTGCCGATCGACATAACGTTTAAGGGAAAATGCGAAAAGGCGTATTACATACGTTCGGGAACGAGTTCTGTTGTTGCGAAAGGAGAATCGCTAGACCAGTTGCGTGACATGGCGAATCGCACGCCTTTCGATGAGCGACCTAACCCGAATATTGGATTGGCCGACATCTCGATGGTGCTACTGCGAGATTATCTAGCAAAGGTAAATAGCAAACTGGAGCAGGACCTGTTTAAGCAGCCGCTTGAACAGACACTTGAGCAGATGGATTTGATGACCGGACCGACCGAAAACAGGATGCTCAAGAACGTGGCTGCGATGATGTTCTGCGAGAACCCTGAAAAGTTTTTTAAGTACATGCAGGTGGATGTGGTCGTTTTTCCGGAAGGCCGAATAAGGAATCCGCAACGTTTTATCGAAAAGACGTTCAAGGGGAGTGTGCCCCAGCTGATAAAGCAGACAATGGATTACCTGCGCACAAATATTCTATTTGAAACAGTACAGAAAGTGGCTGGCCGCGCGGAGGCCAAGCGTTTTTGGAACTATCCGTACGAGGCCTTGGAAGAGGCTGTCGTGAATTCGCTTTACCATAGGGATTACAGCCTGTATGAACCGGTAGAAATTTCTATTGAGCCCGACGGAATTGACATCTTGAATTGCCCTGGCCCGGATCACAGTATTCCGACGTCGGCAATCGAGAAGGGTGACTATCTTAAAAGCAGACGTTACCGCAACCGTCGCCTTGGAGACTTTTTAAAGGAACTTGAGCTTACGGAGGGACGTTCAACTGGTGTACCCACGATCCAAGAAAAACTTGCCAACAATGGTTCCTCTCGTGCAACATTTGAAACCACGGAGGACAGGCTGTCGATTCTAATTCATATTCCCGTACACGAAGGCTGCGGGGATGTTGTAGTTATGAAATCACCTGAAGTTTCGGATGAAACAGAAAAGTGGCCCAAAAAGTGGCCCAAAAAGTGGCCCAAAATTGCGTCAAAAATTATAGATATGTTAATAAAGCATCCAACAACTTCTATCATCGAGATGGAATCGATGTTAAATGTGGGGCATACCACTATAAAGAAAATTCTCACAGAGATGCAGAGTAAAAATATGATTCGGCACATAGGGCCTAATAGAGGAGGTCACTGGGAAATTCTCCCTACCTCACAACCTTAACTCTTTTCCCATTCTTGAGCTGGTACGTGGCGGCGTCGGGGCGAGTTTCCTTGCGGCCGACAAAGGTACCGTCGATGCGGTAGGTTTCAACGGGGGCAACTGTGGCGCGGTTCTGAGCCCGCGGCATAATCCGTTCGGGGCCTTGCCCGCAATTTTCACCTTCGCAGGTGCCGCTGGTGTCTGGAGCATTGGCCGCCACCGCGATGGAATCCGTCGATACGGTGAAGTTGTCGTAGCGGATAAAGCAGTCGTGGGTGGGGGCCCATTCGGCGCTGCTTCCGCCGTGGAAGGTGGAGAGGTAGAACTTGTCGACTTTCACGGTGTCGTAATCGCGGAGCCTGAGGGTATCCACGTCCAATACGAGTTCGCCGTCTAACCAAGTCTGCACGCGGCCGTTCTTGTCGCCGTTGCCGGGAGAGGCGATGGTATTCATACTTACTTTGTTCACAATGCGGTGCCAGGTGCCGGTGGTGAACTGTTTTTGCGGGATAGTGCCGTTCAAGTCCCACTTGAAGTCGTCGCCGTATACGGACTCTTGCCCCATGAAGTAGATGAGCTGCACGGCGTTGCCGTCTTTGCGCCACATGATGCGTGCGCTCCAGCCGTCGCCGGTTTCGGGCATGGCGTTGCCGGTGTAGCACTTGCCGCCGCATAGGCCGGGGAGCTTGCCGCCGAGCTGGAACTCGAATCCGTCTTCGAAGAATATGTCGTAGGCGCTCCACATGGTGTCGGCGGTTTTTACGAGCGGCTGGATGATTTGCGCGGCGCAGGCGGGCGTGTCGTTGTCGTTCGGGCCTACGCAGCCCTTGGGGTACTTGAGCTGCAGTACGTTGCCGTGTTCCTCGCCGTCGTAAACGATCTTGGAGTTTTCGCCATTGTTCTTTTCCATGGCGTACCACCAGCTTTTGTCGTAATCGTTGCGCTTGAAGTCTTCCTTGGCCTCTGCATTGCCGTACACGCCGACTTCGCGATTCTCGAAGTTCACGAACGAGACGGTGTCGGAGGCCGTCTGTGCAAATGCGGCCGGGGCAATTGAGGCGGCTGCAATGACGAACATCGCCACAGAAAAGGTGTTACGAATTTTTGCGCTCATGCTTTTAAAATAATCTTTTTTGGCTGGTATTAAACTATCTTTTTAATGTATGACCGATTCACTTGACGAAAAACACAATGAAACTGGCACGAACCTTGCCGCAGCCCGAACTTCAGCAGACACCGCTGCCGAGGCTCGTAAGGCGCGCATTCGCAAGATGCGTGGGTGGCTTTCGCCGAGGGATTCTGAGGTGGATGACTTTGGGCCTGAAGATGCTGCGCTGTATTACGGCGAAGGGCATAACGGCTGGAACCGCTAGCTTTTTTGGCGCCTTAATCGGCGGCTATTCCAAAATAACCTTGTAGGCTTCGACTAGCTTGTCGAGCGATACGGCGCAGTTGGCAGGCGAGGTAGAAGGGAGTTTGACGGCGTCTATTCCGACGTCTTTGGCGCAGAGTTTCTGGTACAGCTTGTGGGCGGTGGCGCCGGTGCAAAAGATGCGCGTGACTTTGGATTTTTCAACGAGCTCTTTTATGTTGTTCACAACTGGGTCTTCGATGCTGGTGTCGCTTGCGCCCACGATGGTGCAGCTGTCCAGAACATCCCACAGGGCGATGTGATGCTTTTTGAGCATGGCCTTCTTTTGCGCGATGGTTTCGGGGGCGCCTTTGGGGAATTCCTCGCCGAGCACGATTGCCATGACTTTCCAGAATCTATTTTGCGGGTGCCCGTAGTAGAATGCCATTTCGCGCGATTTGGGCGAGGGTATGGAGCCGAGCAACAGCACGCGGGATTCGCGGTCGTATAGGGCCGGGAACTCGTGCGTTACGTAGGTGCGTTCATTTTTGATTCGCGCGGCATTACTAGTGGCTTTGCTTGCGGGCTTTTTCATGGACACAAAAATACTATTTTTCGCCTTATGAAAATCAAGATTCTGTTTGTGTGCCACGGGAACATTTGCCGAAGCCCGATGGCTGAATTCGTGATGAAAAAGTTGGTGCGGGATTTGCCCGCCGAATTACAACAGGGGGCGGCGCAGTCTCAGTTGAAAGATGTAGAATTCGAAATCGCGAGTGCCGCGACGAGTACCGAAGAAATCGGAAATCCGGTTTATCCGCCGGCACGCCGCATGCTTGCCACGCACGGAATCGATTGTAGTGGAAAGACGGCGCGCCAGATGACAGCCCGCGACTATGAATATTACGACTACATCGTGCTCATGGACCGTAACAATTTGCGCAACTTGCGCTGGATTTTGCCGGCTGATGTGTACGCTCGTGAAACAGGTGCCGCGGACGTTCCTACTAAAAATCCGTCGAGTGTTTCAAGCAGCAATCCTGAAAATCGCAAGGTCTCGCTCCTGATGGATTGGGCGCACAAGAGCCGCGATGTGGCGGACCCCTGGTATACAGGCGATTTTCAGGCCACTTGGGACGATGTAAACGAGGGTTGCAAGGCGATGCTGGCCCAGATTCTGCGATAGACTCGGCAATAGGCCCTTGTTTCAAGACTAAACGATTTTGAATTGGCATGCAATTTGCTAAATTCTCCCCGTAAATTTTTAATCAGAGACCGCGGGCAGTGCCCTCGGCCGTAAAAAGGAAAAAGATGAGCATAGTCGATACCGTTCTTCACAAGATCTTTGGTACCCCGCACGAACGTAAAGTCAAGCAGCTGCGCCCGGTGATTGCCGAAATCCACAAGGCCCGCGAAGCCCTGGAAGCTTTGGATGACGCCGCCCTTGCCGCAAAGAGTGCGGAATTCCGCGAAAAGCTCAAGAATGGCGCTACCCTCGACGATATCAAGGTCGAAGCCTTTGCCGTGTGCCAAGAAGCTTGCGACCGCCGCCTGGGTATCTTCAACATCTTCAAGCCAGAAAATAACTTCGACTTTAGCCGCCTGGGCCCCGAGCTCCAGGATGCCGTGAATGCCGCGAAGGCCGAACTTGCCGCCGGCAAGAACGAATGGGAAGTCTACCTGCCCGCCTCTGTGTACGCCAAGGTTCGCGAACTTTACCCTGAATCGGTGAAGCCGTTCCGCATGATGCCTTTCGACGTGCAGATGATCGGTGGCTTGGTGCTGCACGAAGGCGCCATCGCTGAAATGGCAACTGGTGAAGGTAAGACGCTTGCCGCTGCCCTCCCGGTTTACCTGAACGGTCTTTCTGGCCACGGTGTGCACGTGGTGACAGTGAACGACTACCTCGCTGGCCGTGACGCCAAGCAGATGGGTATGGTCTACAAGTTCCTCGGACTCACGGTGGGCCTGATTGTGAACGGCCTTTCTCCCGAAGAACGCCGCGTAAGCTACAACAGCGACGTGACCTACGGTACCAACAACGAATTCGGCTTCGACTACCTGCGCGACAACATGGCTGTGGAACCCAACCAGCTGGTGCAGCGCGAACTGAACTTCTGTATTGTTGACGAAGTCGACTCCATTTTGATTGATGAAGCCCGTACGCCGCTTATTATTAGTGGTCCGGCCGAAGACGCTACCGAAAAGTACGCCAAGGCAAACGAAATCGCCAAGCAGCTCATTAAGAATAAGGACTTCTCGGTCGACGAAAAGGACAAGAACATCCAGCTGACCGAAAAGGGCGTGAACCACATTCAGGAACTCATGCACATTACGAACCTGTACGGCGAACATGCCGACTGGGTGCACTTCTTGGATAACGCTCTGAAGGCCTGGTACCTTTACGAAAAGGACGTGGACTACATCGTCCGCGATACCGAAATCATTATCGTCGACGAAAACACGGGCCGTCTCATGGAAGGCCGCCGTTACAGCAACGGTATGCACCAGGCTATCGAAGCCAAGGAAGGCGTGCAGATCCGTCGCGAAAACCAGACGCTTGCAACGATTACGTTCCAGAACTACTTCCGCATGTACAAGAAGCTTTCGGGTATGACGGGTACCGCCGAAACCGAAGCAACGGAATTCATCAAGATTTATAACATGAACACTTGGGTGATTCCGACCAACAAGCCCTGCATCCGTAAGGACTTGCAGGACATGGTGTACAAGTCCGAAGATGCCAAGTGGCGCGCCATTGTGGCCGAAATCAAGGAACGCCACAGCAAGGGCCAGCCGCTCCTCGTAGGTACGGCCTCTATCGAAAAGTCCGAACACCTGCATGGCCTCTTGGAAAAGGAAGGCATTCCGCACGAAGTCTTGAACGCGAAGAATCATGGCCGCGAAGCTGAAATTATTCAGTATGCTGGTCACAAGGACAAGGTGACGATTGCAACCAACATGGCTGGTCGTGGTACCGACATTGCCCTTGGCCCGGGAGTTACCGAGCTTGGCGGTTTGCACGTGCTTGGCACCGAACGTCATGAATCTCGCCGTATCGACAACCAGCTGCGTGGTCGTTCCGGCCGTCAGGGTGACCCGGGTTCTAGCCAGTACTTCCTTAGCCTCGATGATAACCTGATGCGTATCTTCGGTGGCGATAGCGTGAAGAACTTGATGACTCGTTTTGGCGTGGGCGAAGACGAAGTGATTACTCACCCGATCGTGAGCCGCTCGATTCGTGGTGCCCAGCGCCGCGTGGAAGGCCAGAGCTTCGATATTCGTAAGCACTTGCTCGACTACGATAACGTGATGAATGAACAGCGTAAGGTGATTTACGGCCTGCGCCGCCGCATTCTGAACGGCGAAGACATCAGTGAAGAAATCATGAACCGTATCGAAGATGCCTGCGATATCAAGGTGTCTGCCTACATTCCGGCCAAGACTTATGCCGAAGCCTGGAATCTGGAAGGCCTGCACATCGACTTGCAGCGTAGCCTCGGTATGGAATACAGCCTCACGCTCGACGATGCCATGAGCAAGACGCCGGAACAGGTGCTCGATGAAATCATCGCGCTCTGCAAGGTCCGCTACGACAAGCTCACGAAGATTATTCCGGAAGCTGACTTCCGCCAGATTGAACGCCGCTTCCTCTTGATGACCATTGACCAGGTGTGGAAGGAACACTTGTACGCCATGGACCAGCTGAAGGATTCTATCCGATTCCACGGATACGCCCAGAAGGATCCGCTGATGGTTTACAAGAACGAAGGTTACAAGCTGTTCGAAGGCTGTATGGAAAAGATTGCAACGCTCACTGCGCTCCGCATCTTGAACATCCGCATTACGCTCCCGAACGGTGTGACTGTCTCTCCGGACCAGTTGCAGCTTAAGAGTAAGGAACAGGTCGAAGCAGAACGCAAGGCTGCCGAAGAAGCCCAGGCTGCTGCCGCTCAGAATGCCGCTGAAGCCCCTGCAGAAAATGCTGAAGCTCCGGCTGCGCCGGCCGAAGAAATGAGTGCCGAAGGTGCGAAGCCCGCAGGCCTCGCTGGCCAAGCCGCTACTTCTGAAACGAATGCGATTTCCGAAGAACAGCAGGCTCAGCCGATGCCGCAGTCCGCACTGCCGGGCACCCGTCCGGGTGTGAATCCGGCCATGCTCGCCGCCGCTCGTCGCCGCGCTCAGCAGCAGGCTCCGAAGCTCGGCCGCAATGACCTTTGCTGGTGCGGTTCTGGCCTCAAGTACAAGAAGTGCCACGGCAAGGACGCCGAATAGTCGCCATTAATCGCGACTAAAAGTTGCACTAAAAGCGACCGCGTTTAAAATAAATTAACGCCCGGAATCTAAAAGGTTCCGGGTGTTTTTTATGAAAAGATCGTTTTAAAAAAAGATATGTTGCTAGGCTTGTGGGGCGGCGCTAGCGAGGTTGTCCAGATACAGCTTCTGAGCCTTTGCGTCGTACATTACCACGTCGTAGAGTTCGCCGTCTTTACCGGTGCGGGATTCCACGAAGAGTCCGCTCATGGCGCCCTTTTCGGTGGGGAGGAATGCGGCGCGGCCTTCGGGCGATGTCTTGAATTCAAGGTAGCCCTGTTCCACGTACCAGTCGCGAATCACCTTGTAGTAGATGCGTTCCATGTTTTCGCCAACAAGAGCGTTGAGGCGGCGTGCGATTTCGCTGACGGGCACCGGAGTGTCTTCGGCGGGGTAGTTTGCCAACTGCTCTGCGGTCAGGTGGAATTTTTCCTTCTGCACGCGCTTCGGGGCGAATTCCTGATCATCGTCCTGAGAACCTTGGGCCTGGTTTGCCTTGCGGGCGGCGTAGCGTTCGTTTGCAATGGCGACACACTTTTGAATGTTGTCCAAAATAAACTGTTGCGCCTGTTGCCAGCACTGCGTATAAATGTTGTGGTGGCCGCGCAAATCCGATTCACCTTTTTCGAATCCGTAGGTTTCGCCCTTGGCGGTAGGCAGGTTTGCATCGGTGCCGTTTTCGGTAGATTGTCTTTCGAGAATGCCTTCTTGCACCAGGAAGTTTGCCACGTCGGCATACAGCAGGTGGTTCATGTTGTTGGGCAAGAGCTCGTTCACGTTGCGCACCACGCGGGAAATAGATACCGGGTAATCGAAGAAGCGGTAACCCTTCAGGGTTTCGGCGTCGATGGCCAAATCTTGCATGGCGGGCTTCGCCTTTTTCACCTGGCGCTTTTCGCCCTGGATTTTTTCGCTCGGCATGGGAGCCACATGGTCGTGGTTCAATTGCTGCTGCAAAAGCGATGCGACGTAGGCGAGGCACTTGCTGATACGTTCCTGTTTGCAGGAGTCGCCTTCGGGCAGAATTTCGTCTGTCAGGGGGTTGATTCCGCAAGAAAGTTTGCGCAAGTACATTTCGGCACGTTCAATAATCGCATTTTCAGAAGGCATAAAAACTCCATTAGTTGCAAAAAGCGCCTTAAAGATAGCATTTTATTGGCGTACCATAAATTTTTTCTAACTTTTTGAAGTACAAGAAAAACTACTATGAAAACGGCAAAGCATTTTTTTAGTTTGGAAGGTATCGACGGGTCGGGCAAAACGACTCAGATCGACATGCTGATTGACGCCCTCACCAAGGAGGGGTATTCTGTCGTAAAGCTGCGTGAACCGGGCGGTGCCAAGATTTCGGAACGCGTGCGCGAGATTCTTTTGGATACAAGCTTCAAGGGAATCATGAGTGACAAGACGGAGCTCTTGTTGTACAATGCAGCACGCGCTCAGGTGATTGCCGAAATTATCCAGCCTGCACTTGATGCAGGTAAGATTGTGATTGCCGATAGATTTGCCTGGAGCACTTTTGCTTACCAAGGTTACGCCCGCGGTTTAGGTGCCGACCTGGTACAGCGCCTTACGGAAATTACTTGCGACGGTTGCTTTCCGGAGTTGACGGTGGTGCTTGACATTGACGTGCAGCGGGGACGCGCGCGCACCGCGAAGCGGGGCGAGGCACCCGATCGACTGGAGAGTGAAAAAGCTGAATTTTTCGAGAGGGTGCGCAAGGGGTATCTTGCCGCGGCCCGCGATTACAGTGACTGCGTTGCAGCTATCGATGCAGACCGCACTCCCGAAGAAGTTTTCGCAGATTTGTACAAACTCGTAAAAGCAAGACTTTGACAATAGGAGGTTATAAATATGAATATCGCAAAGCATATTTTTACTCTTGTGATGGGAGCCTCGATTTGCACCATGGCTCAGACGGAACAGGTTCCGGATTCTTTAGCCGCTGTGCCTGATTCTGCGTCGGTCCAGCCTGTTGCAGAAAATGTTGAAGCCGCTCCTGTCGAGAATGCTCCTGCAGATTCTGCCGTTGTAGATTCTACGGTACAGAGTGCGGAAGTAGCTCCTGAGGCGGCACCGGAAACAGTTTCCGATACGGCGGCGAATCCGGTGGCTATCGATGCCCTTTGGGCTGATGAATCTGTGAAATCTGCACAGACCGAAACGGCCGTGGCTCCTGATACGGCAAAACCGGTGGTGGATTCTATTGCCCCTGTCGCTCCGGTTGATACTGCTGCAGTTTCTACGGCGGAAGTAATGGATTTAGGTTGGGAAGCGAAGCCGGTTGCGACTGTGGATTCTGCAAAGGTTGCACCTGAAAGCCCGCTAAGTAAAATCCTGCATGGCAATGCCTATAACCCGGTTGCGAACGAAGCTGCCGCGGCAACGGTTGGCGGCGAAATGTCTATTCCTCACAGGATGTTCAGCCGTCGCTTTGCCTATTTTGAACCGGTGGATCAAGAAGGTGTCGTGTCTTTTGGGCAAAGCATGACTTATTTCTTCGCTTTTGACAATAATAATGATTTGGCTCTTGTGACGGCAGGTATTGCCAAGGAACGCTTTGGCTTGATGTTGCAGGGCGCTGTCGGCAAAAAGTGGAGCTACGTCGATGACGATGATGCCGGTACCGAAGAAACCATAAAGGGAACATCGGCAGGTACGGCTATTGGCGGAACAATATCTGCAAGATTCTCTGGGTTAGATTTGGCCCTTAGGGTGGCCTATGACCAGCCCGAAGGCGAATCTGCTGTTTACGGTGGCGATGTCGAAACGGAAACGGACATATGGAATATGGGTGGAAAGTTCTTGATATCCAGGCCCGGCACGATTTCATGGTCTGCTGGTTTGAGCTTTTACCGCTACAATTCCAAAAACAAGATCGTTGAAAAGAGCGTGTTTGAACAGGGCGGCAAATATTACCTTGCGACATCGACAGCTCACATGACCGATTCTACGGCCCGTGTAGAAGTGATCCCCGAATTTAATGTCGGCGGCGCAATCCTCACTCACGAAAAGGCCAGAGTGTTCATGGGCCTCAATATGATGGCGCCCATGGCCACTTACGACCGCATCAAGAATGTTTGCAGCAGGCATAATGAATACGCCTTGATGGCAACACCCAACATTTTGGGCGAAGTGATGCTTGGCAGCCATGTAGTCGCTTTCGGTAGTGCCTCTCACCAGTGGGATGTATTCAGGTACAGGGATTCCTACATCAACGAAGTGTCTACCAAGTCCATGGATATTTCTTCGGGCGTTACCACGGCAAACCTCGGTATGCGTCTGGAATATGAAATGGCCGCGGTGGAAGTTGCCTTTACAAGGCAGTTCCTGAGCAATCCCTTCGGGGCATTCTCCACTACCGACGAAGTCATGACTTCTATTGGAATGTTTATCAATTTCTAGTGAGCCTTTAATTTTATGGATAGAGCCCGCCGTCGCAAATTTGGACAGAACTTTTTGGATGTACCTACCGCACAGATGATTGCGGGGGATTTGCCGGCGGATGCAGGCGAATGGGTACTTGAGATCGGCCCTGGGCACGGCGCGTTGACGGAACACTTGCTGGATCGCGACGTGCAACTCACTGCCGTCGAGATCGACGAGCAGTGCGTGGAATTTTTGCAAGAAAAATTCCAGGGCCGCGAGAATTTCCATATCGAAAATATTGACTTCTTGAAGTTCGATTTGCAGGCATTCTTGGATGCTCACGAAAAGCCCTGGGTCACGGGAAACTTGCCCTACAATGTGTCTACGGCGATTATCGCGGGCCTGATGCCGAAGCTGCACTTGACCAAGGGCTTTATGGGAATGGTGCAGCTCGAAGTGGCTGAACGCATCTGTGCAAGCCCCTGCAGCAGCAATTACGGAAGCCTTTCAGTTCTGGTGTCTGCTTACGCCGACACCCAGATTCTCCGCAAGATCGGGCCGGAGCATTTCACGCCCCGCCCGAATGTGGATAGTGCCACTATGCTTTTGACGCCCAAGGCTGACGCCTTGCAAGCCCCTGAAGGATTCTTCGACTTCGTGCGCGCCGCCTTCACTCAAAAGCGCAAGACGCTCGCCAATTCGTTCGGCCGCGCTTACGACAAAAAGAAAATCCAGGAAGCGATTGAGCTCCTGGATTACCCCACTACGGTCCGCGCCGAGGAATTATCCCCCGCGCAGTTCCTTGAATTCTACAAAGTCATCGTCGGGTAGATTTCGACCAGAATTTTCTACTTGACCGTAATGCGGTGCATTTGCCTGCCCGTTTGCGGCTTTACCAAATAAGTGCCCGAGCGCTTGACGGCTGCGGCCGTTTTCGCTTGCAGCTCCTGGGCGCTTAAGGCGATGGATGTTAGGGCCATGAACTTTGCCACGAGGCGGCCCTGCATATCGAACACGCTGTAGGCGGTCGGCTTTTGCGGTGCGAACAGCAGCGATTCCGTTTGCAGTCCGCGAGCTGCGATTGCTGTCGTAGACGGATCCATAAAATTCAACCAGTCGATGTTCACGTAGTTGCCTACGATTTCCACCTTAAGCACGTGTTCACCTTCGGAAAGCGTTATCTTGCCAGCTTCAAGAACCGTATAGGTATCGAAGCTGGAGCCTTGCGACACGATGATGTTGTCTGTAACGGCGTTTCCATCGACATAGAGCTTGAAGCCCGCATTTTCAGAAGTGGTGGCACAGTTTGCGCTCACGTCGTATTCGCCGGACTTTGCCACCTTCACGGTGTATTCCAGCCATTCGCCTTCTTGGGTGTAGCCGATAGCGTAACCATCATCGGCCTTCACGATATCGACCGCATCGTCGCGGTATTCGCCGCCCTTGTTGTCGTCGTCCTTGTCGAGGTATGCCTTGCCGGAGCCACCGACGTCGTAATTTTCGACTTCGATTTTTCCGGGGATGGAGGCCGCTGCATCTTTGTACGGGGCCTGCGGAATAATGGGGGTAATGTTGATGTGGTAGCCGTATTTGGTATTTGTGATGTTCACCGGCACCGTAATCTTACCGTCGCTCACGTCGTATTCCTTGTCGGACACCAGATTCGTCGAAGGAACGGCCTTGTCCTTGTTTTCCCACACCACGTATTCTACAGTCACATTTACCTTGTTGCCAAATGCGGCAGGAATGCCTGAAATGTTCACGTTCACATCGCCTTTGGTGTTTCCGCCGAGTACAATGCTTGCAAAGCCTTTCTTTTTGTCGAGGGCGGCAAAGCCGTCGACACCATCGCTCTTGTCGTTGGGGGGAGTGACCTTTGCCATGTAGCCGCTCATGTCGCCGTACCACTTGTACAGCCACCAGCCGCCACCGCGTTCGTTGTTCGAGGTCAGCAAGCTACCCAAGCGACCCGGAAGCGGTACGAACCACCAAGAAATCATGGCACTTTCGACACCGTGGCGTTCGAATTTGGCAATAAACGGGACGGACACTCCGGGGCAACCCTCTTCGGAGTGTTCCGTCGAAGAATATTCGTTAATGCTCAGCGGGCGCGGAGACACATTGTACTTCTTTTCGAGATTGCGGTAGGTCTCGACAGAACCCACGAAACCACCCGAGCCCCACTGGTGCCAACTCACCACATCGGGCATGCAATTGTTCTGCGAGCAGTACTTAACGAATTCTTCCATTTTCGAAGCGTGATAGAACGAATAAGAAGGTCCGATGATTTTTGCACCGGGGTCCATCTGGCGAATCAGATCATAAGTCTGTTTCCAGAGACCCGAATTAAAGTCGATATTCGATTTCCAAGTGTCGTTCGGTTCGTTCCAGATTTCGTAGCCGTCAAAGTTCTTGTTGTTCGAGGCAAGCTTATCTTGGATAACGGACTTCACCTCATTTTTCCAGTGGTCCATGTTCTGGAATTTATAAGGCCAGCCAGGCAAAACGTCGGCCAGGCGAATCTGGATTTTGGCGCCGATGCTTTCGACACGTGGGGCCACAAGGAATGCGCCACCGATGCCCTGCTGGCGGCCGCTACCGCTACGTGCCGGCGAAAGGAACACGTTAGGCTTGAGGGGAGCGACATCTTTTTCGATATTGCTCGGGAGCGTTTCGGTAAGGCCATAAAGCGAGCCCGTGGCCACATGGGTTACCGGCTTGATGCTGTCGCCAAGGCTTACGCCCAAATTTACGGCCGCATCCGCAAGGGCTGCCGCCATCAAAACCATAGAAAGAAACTTGACGTTCATATTACCATCCTCTAGCTCTACTACACCATCATAAAAAATACCCCCTTTTATAGGGGGTTTTAAGGGGGGCGAAAAAGATTTTATTGTCTTTTTTGCAATAGGGGAGGGCGCCTAAAATCGGCTCAAATTAGAGCCTTTTGCCCAAAAGTGGCCATTTGGTGGGGACAATCCCGTCCAGTCTCACGTTGTCGAGGTAAAGTTCGCCGTCTTCGGTCAGGGCGAAGTTGATGGCCTCCACTGTCGTAAGCCTGGAACGCAGCTCGTCGAAGGGGAGGTTATAGATGCTCCATTCTTCCGTGAGTTCGATACCTGCCGGCGTTACGTAATCGGTGCTGCCGTCGCTGTTGTGGACGACTAGCTGCACGACCAACTTGCCTGTTCCCTTGGCGTCGAAAGAAAGCCCCGAGGCTTCGCTGATGTCGAAGTAGGCGTAATTATCGTCCCCGAGTTCGCGCTCGTCTTCGCCGAGAATGAATCCTGTAAGGGCAAAATGGTTCTCGAATTCTTCGTCAATATCGGCGCTAAAGTACATGTAAACGCCCATCTTGTCGTCTTGCTTGAATTTTTCGGCGTGGGCGAATTCCACGCTGCCTTTAAAGCGGCTGTTGCCACCTTGCGAAGAATCGGTAAAGAAGTAGGTGGGGCCGACCAGGCCGAAGGTGTTGCCTACGACGGTGCGGCCGCTGGACCAGTCTTCGTAATCGGTCAAGAGGGTATAAACGCCGTAATCCCAGTTGATTCTGTTGATAATCTGTTCTTCGGAAAAACGCACTGTTCGGGTGGTTTGCACCTGGTAAATGCGGGATTCCCCGTTGTGTTCCACCGTCATGAAGTGGACTCCGTCGGGAAGGTCCTCGAATTCGAATACCCCGAGACTGTTGGTTGTAGTTTCCTTGTCCAGAATCTTCAGCTTGGCGCCTGCGACGACGTCGCCTTTCTCGCTGATGATACCTGTTACCGTGACGCCCTCTTTGGCCACGTATATTCCGGTTGTCATGTCTTCGCGGAAGAATAGCCACCTCATGGACCTGAGGTCGTCTTTCTGCATTTCCACCAGGTTAAAGCCTTTCAGCGAGGTGTTCAGCTTGACTTTCCCGTCTTTGTCGAGGGTATCTACAGAAACCATCTCCAGGCCGTTTTCGGTGGGTTTCCAGGTGCGCACGACTCCGCCTACAATCGGATCAATGCTTCTGTCGCTTATGTACCCGATATAGCCGTTTTTATATTGGCCGTCATCTTCTTCCGGGTCATCGATATCGGGGTCTTCGTCGGAGGAATAATTTTCTTGCGAGGAGCTGCTGGAAGACTTGAAGCTGTCTTTAATCGAGGAACTGAAACTATCACTGTCAGAGGAACTGCTTGAATTCTTGACATTATTGCCGTCGGAATCGATCACGGCGACTACCTTGCCACTGGAATCGTCTCCGCAACCTGTAAGGGCTGCCAACAGGGCAAGTGCGGAAGCCATTATTTTGAAATTCTTCATTTTACTCCTCTTATTCGTACAAAAGAAATGTAATAAAAAGAAACCGCCGGCAATGCCGACGGTTCCTTAAATTGCTTTAAACCTATTTCTAGCCGAGTTCGTCGCAGTAATCAGCGTCGCATGAATCTTCGCTGCTGCCAGAGAGCAGGCATGCATGAGCTTCAAAATCTACGATTTCCATTTCCGGTGCTTTGTATTCTTTCTTTTCCATAACCAACCTTTAATAATTACTTTTGGACCTTGGTGTTGCCGATGAACATGCCCTTGTTTTGGGGCTTGCTGCCTAGCTTACGGCCCTTGAGGTCGTACCAACCGTTCACCTTTACGATTTCGCCCGTGGCCATGTTCCATCGAGCGAGGCGGGTCGTGCCGTTTTCCTTGTCGATGAGCTTCACGTCAATCGATTCGGGCAGCACGGAGGCAACGGATTCAGTGGATTTTTGAAGAGCTTTTTCACCCTTGTAAATCAAGTAAGCGCGCAGCGGCGGAACAAAGGCACCTGCACCGACCTTGGTGAACTGGCCGGCTTCAACTTTGCCCTTGGTCTTGGCGGCATAGCCGTAAACATTGCCCAGGTCGGCATGGTCCTTGTTCCAGCGGATAAAGCTGTAAGAGCCGCGCATAAGCCAGTCGCCCTGATTGCTGACTTCGCTTTTTAATGTAAGCTCGACGGAAGTCTGCGTAGAAGCGGTTACGCCGGTTGCCGTGAATTCGATTTCCTTGATGCCCTTGCATTCATCTTTACTAATATCGGTAATCATCAGCATGGGCCTGTGGGCGGTACCGTCGGCAATGTCATGCTTTTCGGCAGTAATCCACATGCCGTTTTCGTCTTTACCGTAGCTGAGGGGTTCGTACAGGTCGACGCATTCGTTTGCGGACTGGTAGTTTGCCGGCAAGGTGATGGTAGAGTTTGCTGCCAGAGCCGTGCTGCGTTCAACAATGACTTTGAATTTGCCGTTTGCATTGTTGTTTATGCAATTCGCGGCAACGTTATCGACTTCGACTTTTGCGTTTTCGTCGTTGATTGATTCCAGATACAGGGTGTTGTTGGACTTGTAGAATTCCCCACCAACAAAACTGCAAGTCGGCTCGCCTTCGGGTCTTGCGGCCCAGGCGCTAGAAATTAAACTTGACAAGACCACAACTGTGGTAGTAGCAAGAACTTTGTTATTCATATTTCCTCCAAATTAATTTGGCGCGCCCAAATATAGAAAAATATTCTTAATTTCAACTTTTATTTTTATTACATCCGAAATAAAAGTTTGGATACAAATTAACGGTTTTTCGGCAAATTTAGCGTACGTAAACATATTTTTATAGACGGATCGTCCATGGACAAAGCGTTTCCCTATGCGATTTCGGTTTAGCTATAGATTAGTTTTATAGAGGATGTGCTTGTTGTGGAGCAAACTAATAAGGAGTCAACAAGTTTATGAAAGCGCCTAATCTAATTACGGCTGCATGCCTCTTGGCATTTTGCGGAATATCGTCGGCCTATACCATCACGGGTTCCGTTTCCGACGACCAGGGGGCAGCCCTCAAGGGAGTTTCAGTAAACCTTCTTAAAGAAGGCAAGACTGCCACTACGGATGATCAGGGTAAATTTACTATTCACGAAGATGAAACTGATTCGACCGCAGCGGTTCATTTCTACCATAATTCTGTCGGATATATCGGATTCAATAACGGCGTTCTCTCTTACTCTCAGAGCAGTGCTTCGCCTGTGCAGGTGAAAATTTTCAACTCTCTTGGTCATCAGGTTTTCAAGAAAACTCTGCAGGGCGCCGGCACTCTCGACCTGACCCAGAAAGTCAAGGCCCGCGGCACTTATTTCGCACAGGTCTCTGTGGGTAGCGCCAAGCAGAATTTCAAGTTCACCACCGACGGAACCGATGGCGGCTTTAACAGTGCAATCGGTTCGCGGGGTAGTGACGTCCTTATGAAGGAGGTTGCCCAGGGCGAAGCAATCCGCTTTGTACTCGAAGGCTATGACACGCTTACCGTGCCGCTCGGCACGCTCGATACCACACTCGACGTAAAACTCCAAAAGGCCGAAGAAACGTTCAAGTTCGGCTATGCACTCGGCAACGCGCCTACCCCGAGTAAGGGCTGCGGCTCCAATTCCAAATTGCAGAAAGTCAAGAGCGTCGAAAATGGCGACCAATTCCAGATACAGGTTGGCAGCGACAGCCGCAAATACTTTATCACTTTGCCCAAGAACTACGACAATACAAAACCGCATAAGGTTCTTTTCGCATTGCACTGCTACGGTAGCAGCGGCGAAGACTTTGTGCACCATGCCGCAGACTACGATCACCCCACACCGTATTACGGCCAACAGGTGCTCGACAAGAACGGCGACTACATCTTTGTCTCGCTCGACGCAATTGGCGGCCTGTGGAACAAGGGCCAGAGCGACCACGATTTCTTCGCCCAGACACTTACCGCCCTGAACGAAAACTACTGCGTTGACACGAGCCGCGTATTCATCACGGGCTTCAGCTACGGCGCCATGTTCAGCTACTCTTTGATGCAAGACATGCAGACTCGCGTGCGTGCTGCCGCCACCTACGCTGTGGCCGATTACAATATCTGGCTCCCCGAAGGCGACAACATGAAGAATCAGCCCATTGCCTGGATGAATGTCCATGGCAAGAATGATGGTCGCTGCGATTACAACCGCGCCAAGAACAGCGCCCTCCCGAGAATCCTGAAGCGTAACGGCAAGGCCGACGCGAACGGCGACTTCACCGACGCCAGCAGCGAAAAGCCCGAAGAAGTCAACGGCAACACCGGCCACGTGTGCTATGACTTCAAGAATGTGGACGAACGCTTCCCCGTAAAATGGTGCAGCTGGCCTGGAGATCACCAGTGGACTGCTCACGACACCGGTAACATGGGCGTGGGTTGGAACTGGGAAAGCACCTGGGTTCCCGAAGAGGTCCACAAGTTCTTCGAACAGTTTTAAAAACTTATATAGCCGTCGCAATACGACGTCTCTCGCCCCCTCACGTACAACCTAGTACGCTACGGGGGCTCGATCCTTGTCTTGCTAGGCTCTCTAAGTTTTTTCTCGCTTACGGAAGATCGCTCGCTTTCTCAAGTGCCTCGACGACTTTCACGTCGGCGGGTAACCAGTTTACCGAATGAAGTTCTGCAGGCGTAAGCCATTTGGCGGCTTCGTGCTCCAAGAGTTCAGGAGCCTTGCCGCCAGCAATGGTGCAGAAATAGCAGTGCATCGTTAAATGGAAAGCGGGGTAGTCGTGTTCCACGGTGCAGAGGAATTCGCCTACGTTCACGTCGATGGCGAGTTCTTCCTTGAGTTCACGGGCGAGTGCCTGTTGCGGCGTTTCGCCAGGTTCCATTTTGCCACCCGGGAATTCCCAGCCGTCTTTTTGTTCGCCGTAGCCGCGCTGCGTGGCAAAGAACCGGGCTCCCGCTGAATGTGGCGCCCCGTCGCAAATAATGCCTGCAACGACTTCGATTGACTTCATGGCCGCAAATGTAGAAAAGAGTTGTCTCTTTCACCCATAATTGTATATATTTATGTTGTTTAGCCGCTTAGGAGGAAACGTAAAATGTTGCATATAGAAAAGTTTTTTGTATATGGTGTAGTTTGCGCCCTGTCTTCGACGATGTTCTTTGCTTGCGGTGATGACTCAGCCTCATCTAGCGCGGATGACCCGGCTTTGTCTAGCGATTCGACATCGTCTAGCGCAGATGACGCGGTCTTGTCTAGCTCAAGTGAAGAGACTCGGTCTGTGATAGACAGCTTGATGGAAGCCTATTCGATTACAGTTGAAGATGGCAAATTGGTAATGTCTTTCGACGATACGATTGACAAGAAAAAACAAGTTATCTCTTTCAAAGAAAGAGTTATGCCGTCTTGGAAGTGTCTTGTTGAAAATGAGAAATTTCAGTGGGGCATAGTAGATGAACCTTTTAAGATGGATCCCTATAAATACCTGTTTGTAGGAGACTCCTTGGTTCTGTTTTATGGACGATCCGACGAATCTTTTGAAAGTTCGGGCCTCATGTATGTCGGAGGATCTGCTGGAAAAATTGAAGGTACGTGGACTCCTACGTCTTGTTCGTACAGGGAATCTGAAAAAGAGACGGTGTGTCGCGATGGAAATAGCCGGATAGGCACAGATATAAGAATTGCGAAGAACACCTTCTCGTTTATTGCTCCTGGTGGTGTGTCTGATGTGTTGGATTCTTCAGATGTTACGAAAGTTAAGCGTGTTGATTTTGGGTACAAGATTAATGGTGTTCGTACCTATCTGTATAAATCGCTTTATACCGGGAAAGTTGTCGAATTCCGAGCCACAAGCTTAATGGTGTATCCCTATATAGGTGATGATGAAACTGTGTATCCTGAGTATACTGATGAACAGCTAGAATCCCTTGGTATAGAAAGCCTTTCGATTACGGATACCGGAGAAACGTTCAAAATTGGCGGAAAAACGTATTCTGTAGAAATTACTAGAGCGGAGTATTTGGATGGCGGGGACTATGAATTTAGCCTATTTGCTGAACTGCAGGTGACATCGGATAGTACGACTTGTACCTATTATGACGAACGTACCAAAGATATTCCCAAGTTCCTGTGCTCAGAAGAAAATGCCAAGTACATCAAGGATCTTACGGACAGTGTAGATGCGTCCGGTAATGCTTTTACCCTCGCGCATAACTATGAAAAGAATAACAAGACGAAATTCTTTGCTTGCCTGAAAAAGATTCTTCCGGAACCGACTGGTACGGCTAAAAAATTCGATAAATTGACCGAATTCGACATGTAGAAAGCTTTTTAAACTTATTTTTAGCTTCCGTCTATTGCTTTTTCGAATTAAATTTTATAAAATTAGATTGTATACAATTAAATACGGCGCGACTAAGCGCCGACACTTACAAAAAAACGGAGGCTCATTATGGCAACCATCTACGATTTCACCCTCACCGACGGCAAGGGCAACCAGGTCCCGCTCGCAAACTTCAAGGGCAAGGTGATGCTCATTGTGAACACGGCGACCGGCTGCGGCTTCACCCCGCACTACAAGCCCATCGAACAGATGTATTCCGATTTCCACGACAAGGGCTTCGAAGTCATCGACATTCCCTGCAACCAGTTCAAGGGTCAGACCCCCGGCACCGACGACGAAATCCACGAATTCTGCACGCTCAACTACGGCACCGAATTCCCGCAAATGAAAAAGTCCGACGTGAACGGCCCCGATGAGCTTCCGCTCTACACCTACCTGAAATCGCAGAAGGGTTTCGAAGGTTTCGGCTTTGGCGCGAAGGCCGCCGCCATGGCACTCTTGCTCAAGACCATCGACAAGGACTACAAGAAAAACCCTGACATCAAGTGGAACTTCACCAAGTTCGTGGTCGACCGCGACGGCAACGTGGTCGCGCGCTTCGAACCCACCGCCGACATGGACGCCGTGCGCGCCTGCGTAGAGAAACTGCTCTAGGAAACACCATGGACTGCCCCCAGCTAAAACTCGAAAACCAGCTGTGCTTTCCGCTGTATGCCGCGTCTAAGGAGATCACGCGCCGCTACGCCCCGTACCTGGAGCCGCTCGATCTCACGTACACGCAGTACATTGTGATGCTCGTGCTCTGGGAAGAGAAGAAGTGCAACGTCTCTGAACTCGGAAAAAAACTGTTCCTCGATTCGGGCACGCTCACCCCGCTCCTGAAAAAGCTCGAAGCCAAGGGCTACATCCAGCGCACCCGCGAACAGAGCGACGAGCGCTGCCTCTCGGTAAGCCTCACCGCCGAAGGCGAATCGCTCAAGCGCAAGGCCGCGAGTGTCCCCAAGTCCATGGCCGGCTGCGTGAACCTCTCCGACACCGAAGCCAAGACGCTGTACACCCTGCTGTACAAAGTGCTAGAAGGGTTCACGGCAGAATAAATACAAGTTCACAAGTCTCCTCAAAAGTTTCTATTTTTTAAAATAGATTCGTGTCACAAGAAAGAGGAGAAAATTGTGAAAAAACTGATTTCATTGGCAATAGGCTTGTTCTTTGCGGTGGCCGCCGCTGCTGAAACTTACGTGGCTTCGGAAAAAATCACGCAACAGGTTCTGTCAGGGGAACTTACCCAGACCGTGTATGCTGGCGATGAAATTAAGCCGGTTAAGATTCTATATGAAAATACTGGCCTTGCCGAAGATGCTGTACCAGAATATTCATCGACGAACTTTTTGGAAAATTTTGGCTTGTCGAAAAGGTGGACTATGGGTCCCGCTTGTGAAATTGCGGGAGAGATGAGAGATGATATTCCCGCTGGTACGTACGATGCTTTTATCGTCGTCCGGGACAATGAAGGCAAGTTCGCTAAGACTGAGTTCAAGTTCACTGTGCTGGAAAAAGAAGAAACGTTGTCTTTAAAATGGAATAAAAGTAGCGGTGACGTGAATCAGGAAGTCACTGCGGGTAAGTCTATTACACCTATCGTTTTCGATTACGAGGGAATAACAAGTTATAGCGTGAGCGGACTTCCGTCTGGACTTATAAAGAATATTGATGAAAAAAAACATAAAATCATGATTGTCGGCTCTGTAAATAGCGATGTAATGTCTGGTGATTATGAATACAAAGTCACTGTTAAGAACGACCAAGGCGATGAAAAGAGCATGTC